>ORJL011265810.1_pt1 | contig 21067 bp, 18 predicted proteins | sample 1779941 | NCBI WGS metagenome assembly ORJL01 (sample SAMEA104232317, study PRJEB22302) | groundwater metagenome | biome: forest; feature: aquifer; material: groundwater | place: USA | collected 2011-08-07 | depth 5.8 m
AAAAGCTGCCCTCCAATCACCACGTTCCAGCGTGTACTGAAAATACCTACCTGAACCAAAAGCGCGGACAAAAAATAGAACATCCGGCGCATTTCATCGGGTCACCTGCCAAATCTTGCCATGATGATCCCAAAGATAGGCATCAGAGTGCCAATCATAATCTGAGTGATGATCAAACTTATAAAAAGTCGATTTTCTATTAATTCACCCAGAATATGGATCGATTCTTCCGATTCGTAGAGCCGATGGATAAAATCTAATGTCTCCAGCGAAAAATCAATGAGCATCGCGTAAAGCAGAAACTCCGCTAATTTATTGAGGCACGCCATATTCGGGGTTTTCCAGCGAAACATCCCCGTAATCATATGCAATAAAAAGACCATCGCGATTCCGGAAACAATCGCCGAGAAGAGAAACACAATCGGCATCAGAACCGAGCTCCACCAGGGATTCGCTTTAACGGAACCAAAAATAAACCCGACGTATCCATGCAGCAAAAATGCCGAAGGGATGCCGATAATCGTAATAAATTTTCCCGCTCGTTCATCAAAACGTATGGCTTTCTCAGAGATGTCGGTTGCCCCCAGGGTTAACGCGAGGTAGAAATATTTCGCGATTCCCTTCTTTTCCCGCGACCAGAGTACAATGCTTTTTCGGTAATCAAACCAGATTTCGAGCAATAAGACGACGAGTAAATACCACGCGTAAACAAAACCAAACATGGCCATGGCGGAGCCGATGTGCGGGGTCCAAAGCATCTCCAGGGCGCGTTCCGGATGCCCCAGGTGAGAGAAAAGCGGCAGGGGCGCGACGAGAAGAAAAGCCAAAGCCGTCAAAAGCGCCAGGCGGTAAACAGGTTCCAGCACTTTGACGTTAAAGGTTCTATTTAAGGAAGCGAGAATAAAAGCTCCGGCGACCAGCCCCGTCAAATAAGGATAAATAACAATCAACAATCCCCAGTGGAGCTCATATTCATTAGGATAGATAAATCCGCTAAAAGAAGGATGCATGATTATCTTACCTCTCCGTCCGCGCCGGCATAAAACACCTTTGGTTTAGTATTTAATTCCGCTTTTAATGTCCGCGTGTTGTTAAAACGAAGGAACCGTCGAATCGGACTATTTTGCTGGCCCAATTCACCAAAAATCCGCGCTTTCGTTGGACAAACTTCCACGCAGGCGGGAAGCTTGCCCTTAGTAATTCGATGGTAGCAAAAGGTGCATTTGTCAACGGTGTGTTTTTCAGGGTGCATATAACGCGCCCCGTAGGGACAAGCTTGAATGCAGTAGCGGCAACCGACGCAATATTTCTCGTCGACCAGGACAACTCCGTCCCGGCTCTTAAACGTCGCGCCCACAGGACAAACCTGAACACAGGGTGGGTTCGCGCAATGATTGCATAACTTCGGGACAAAAAATGCTTTTAAAATATCTTTATCACCGTTGAAATCCGGGAAACCGTCAATCCCGCCGTTGGGGCTGTCGACCGTGGTCTCTCCTTGCGTAGGCGTTATATACCGTTCCACCCAGGTTCTAAAATAGTGCGGTTCTTTAGGCACATCATTTTCTTCCTTGCAGGCGGCCGCGCATCTTCCGCAGCCAATGCACTTGCTGATGTCGATGGCCATCGCGTAATTGTGTTTGGCCGGATCATATTCCTCGACATTGAGAGCAAAGAGTTCCTCAATCCAAAAGCTAGAAAAAAACGAGAACAATGGAAAAGTTTTTACGCAATATTCTAGAAATTCTCTGCGGCTCATAGGAATATTTTCTTTTTTCATCGATTAACCTCCGGCTGATGAGGGTAATGACAATCCCAGCACAGATAACGTCCGCCGTGGGTTGCTATGTCGATTCGCGGAATCTCTTTAGGGCTGATCGCGTCACGGGCATGACATTGGCCGCAGAATTCTTTATTCTCCGGTTTTTTGACCTCCGCCGCGCGCGGATTGATTAAATGCTCCGGCAGAACCTCATGGCACCTCACGCATTCTAACGAGGCGTGAGGAGAAACCATTTTTTGACTCGAGATCTCCCGATGGCACGCGCTGCAATCTTCCGGCGTGTGGGGTAGCATGGGATTATGGGCTTGATGACACTGCGTGCAGAATTTCCCGGGATTATGCTGGCTGGCAATGATCTGGGGGAATCCCGTGGGGCGCGCCAGGTTGTAATCGTGGCAAATCGTGCATTGGCTGCGGTCGTGAGGGATTTCCGGCGATGATTCACCAAAATCCTGGACATGTTTTTCAGCGGGCCCGTGACAAACTTCACAAGCGACATTTTTATGGTATGATTTCGCCTTGAGGTCGTAGATGTCGCTGTGACAATCCGCGCAGGCCTCAGAGCCCGCGTATTTGATTCCCATTTCTTTGATTTCATCGACCGCGTTCGCGCGGTAATGCCCGTATCGGCCAAAACTGGGCGGCACGAAAAAACTACGGGCAACAAGAAAAATAGTCAGGGCCGCGAAAAAAAGAATACCCAGGCTGATGATTTGCTGCGGCACTCCTGGAAATTTTAATTTAAACATTGATCCCTTCTATTCTTTCGATGGAATCGGCTGGTGCTCGTCGGGAACCTGGTGGGGCTTTCCGTAAATATCAAATTCGTATGTTTTTCCGAAAATGTCTTTTTTCGTCTCGGCTAAGTGGCCTAACATTCCGAAAAACAATAAAGAAAAAATAACCAAAACACCAATCGCTATCGAAATAGGCCGCTTAAACGGATGCCGTTCCTTGCTACGATCGAGAAACGGCCAGACAAAAAGAAACAAAGGCGCCAGGGAAACCACAAAAATTCCGGCTAACTTAGGAAAATATTTAATGACCTGATACATCGGGAGAAAATACCATTCTGGTTTAATGGCAAACGGCGTCTGCAGAGGATCCGCTTTCTCTCCTAAATCAAAAGGCATCAGAACGGATAAACTAATCAAAACTCCCAAAAGAATAAAAAAAACGATGCCTTCTTTCAAGACGTGATGAGGAAAAAACGGAATCCCCTGTCCCTTGGTGGGTTCTTTTTCCTCTCCCACCCTATCCATCGTCGCGATGCCTTGGTAACGGACCAAAAAAAGATGAAGAACCACTAAAAAAAATACCGTCCAGGGAAGCACAATCGCGTGGACAACAAAGAATCTGGATAATGTCTCCCCGCCGACATTCGCCCCGCCGCGTAAAAGCGTCTTTAATCCTTCCCCAAAAAAAGGAATCGCTCCGGCGATTTCCGTCCCAACGGTGGTCGCCCAGTAAGCCAGCTGGTTCCATGGCAGAAGATAACCCGTGAATCCAAAAATCAGAGTCAGAATAAAAAGAGCCGCTCCAATAATCCAAGTTAGCTCACGCGGTTTTTTAAATGACCCCGTGAAAAATGTCCTTAACATATGCAGGAAAACCACAATGACCATCAAGTTCGCGCCCCACGCGTGCACCTGCCTGTACAACCAGCCCGCGTGCGCCTGGGTCATGATAAATTTAACACTCTCAAAGGCCTCACCGACCGTTGGGCGGTAATAGACCAAAAGCAAAATCCCCGTCAGAACCTGGCTTACAAAAAGGAACAAAGACATACTGCCCAAAGTGTGAAACCAGCTGATGTGCTTAGGCAATGGTTTGGAAAGCTGTTTGTCAATCGCCTTATTAAATTGCTCGACATCGTAGCGCCTGGCAAACCATCGTTTAAGGTATTGTTTGATCATATTTTAAATTGTTAGCTAAACGGTTACAAAAATCTTCCCGTCAATAACTTTCACGGCATAATCTGGCAGAGGCCGCGGCGGAGGGCCGGACACCACCCGGCCATGAAAATCAAAAATACCCGCGTGACAGGGACAGATAATAACGTGCTTGCGATCATCCCAATCCACGATACATCCTAAATGCGTGCAAATCGCTGAGAAGGCCTTCACCTCATCAGGGCCCCGCACAAGAAGGAGCGCACTGCCCCCTAAAATAATTTTCTTAGCGCCCCAGACGGGAATATCCTCCAGGCGCGCGACTTCCTTCATCCCGCCCGCGGGGCCTTTACTTGTTACCGGCCACAGGTACTGAAGCGCTGGCAGGACCATCCCGGCCAGCGTTACCAGAAGGCCTCCCTTAATAATCCATTCGATAAAATCCCGGCGGGACACGCTTTTTGGCATACTTTCTTCGTTCATTAATTATTTTCCTTAAAATTTTGCTTCTATTTCTTATTGCAAAATCCGGGTTTAAGCTGTTTATATTTTGTCCAGAAAGCGCCTACCATCACAAAAATGAAAATCCAAAGAGGAATAAGGGCCAGTTTACGGATCTTTAAACCCTGCCGTTTTTGCGAAACTCCCTCTTCTACCTCTTCTGTCACCTTAAGGACTTTAGAATTCAACTCTGAAATCTTAGCGGCCAAAAGAGAATGCTGGGCCGGGGCCATCTCGATCACGTGGGTCTTAACTTCCTCTAAAGCCGCTGTTTCCTCGTCGACAAAAATCCCTTCAATGGCGGCCTGCTTAACCCTATCCTGCGCGGAATCTAAACTCCGTTCAGACTCTTTGATCATCCGGGCGATTTCCTGTCCCGCACGAAAAGCTTTGCTTTCTTGATCATGACATTGCAAACACGCCTTCCCATATAGGTCCGCCGTGGGGTGCTCAACGCCGTGAAAACCGTGACAGGAAACACATTCTGAAAATTTATCCGAAGGTAATTGAGCATGAACACTCTCTAAGAAATGTTTCTTCTCGTTAACATGACACTTGCCGCAGGTCGCGCCGACTTCCTTGACCCCAGGAGGAACAGCTCCGTGGCTGCCATGGCAACTGGCACACTGAGCCACGGAAATATCATTTTTCTCAAACAACGCCTTCCCGTGAACGCTATTTTGATAAGTCTTAAGGATATCCGTCGGCAGGTTGTAATGCGACATTAATTTTTCATCCCCATGACAGCGGTTGCAGGTTTTGGGCAGATTCAAGGGGTAAACCGGACTGGAGGGATCCCCAACGGCCGCCACATCATGGTATCCGTGGCAGTCACTGCAGACGGCGACACGGTTATCCCCCGCCTCAAAAAGCCTTTTCCCATGGACGCTGGTTTTATATCTGGCGAATTGATCCGTCTGAATCCCATAAAAATTCATAAATTCAACATCCGCGTGGCATGCCCCGCAGACTTGAGCAGTCTTAGCTTTATCAGGAACGCCGATAAAACCCGCTTCGGGTGACATCGCCAGGGCCGGATCATCTTGACTGGCATCGCCGCCATGGCAATTTTGGCAGGAAATTCCATTCTGCGCGTGAAGGCTTTCCTTCATCACTTCCCAATAATCGGAATGGCAGGCAACGCAGGAATTATCTTGAACTTCTTGAGCCCAGCTCAAAGTTAAGGGATGAAAAAGAATAAAAAAAAATAAAAAAAATATTTGCATTAAAAATTCTATCCTTCTTACCAATCAAACTTTGCGTCAAGCATAAAAAGATGGGCGCTGTAATTGCCGTAATCCATCGAATAATTATCGTTTGGATTAGCCCTGTAAGAATAATACCCGTAATTGGGCTCAAGGGTAATATCCTTTTTGGGAGACCATTTCGCCCCTAGGGTAATATCATAAGATTCATTGTTTACCCCGTAAGGTATGCCGTAAAAACTCTGAGCGTTAAAATCGTTGGCTCTGGAATATTGAGCGCTGCTAAAAACGCTGAAATTCTCTTTCGGCGCATAGCTGGTTGAAAAAAGCAACGTGTAAACATCGGCGACAAAAACAGGAATTCCTCCTGCGCTGACAGCCGTCTGCGATGCCGGCGTGGAAACTTTGAACTGATTCAACGAGGCCCCGGCATTAAACATCCACTCATCTCCGGGATACAAAGAAACATCGTAAGTGTAGATCCTGGAGGTCGCGTTACTTTTGATCCAATCTGTTTGCGTGACATACTGGGGCGTTGACTGAACGCGATAAACGGTGTCCGACAACTGTAAACGAAAAGAATTTTGCAGCCACTTTGTCGGTTTCCAGGTTAACCGGCTGTTCCATTCATCCGATTCCGTCTGGATCCTCGAAATAGTTACGCCGGTGTCATTATTCGACAATATATCGTAGGTATTATGGTCGGATTTGAGCCTGATATTCGAAGTCACATCAAACTTGCTGTTGAGAGCATAACGAACGCCCATGACCCCCGTAAATTCGGGATTGCTATCTAAGTATTCAGTATGGCTGCCCCCACTCCCAACTCTATCTTTCGAGTTCCAGTTGCGCGTCTGCTGAAAATCCCAATCCGTATAGAGACTGGTTTTTGATATACCGCTGTAATTCAAGGATAATGATTCGCCAGTGCGGGTTATTTGATTTTCCGATTCATCCGTCCGATTGGAACCACCTAAAAGACCCTGCCTAAACCCGCTTCCGGTTGCAGCGACAACTTCCTGTTTTAATTTTGTTGAAAAATTTACATTCGGCGTTAATCTTGTGGAAAAATGCTGAACCCAAGAATGGGAATCGCGGCTCGCTTGCCCGTCAATAAGGCCATTATGGGAATCCGATTGTATAGCGCCTGTTGTGGGATTATAAGCCTGTATTAACGACAGCATGTCACTTGTCAGATGTTGAAATTGGTAGGCAAAAGCGACGTAGGTTTTATCATCGACAATCCAGCGGTCCGCTCGAAGTGATGAAACCAACTGTTTAGATTGGGGTTCTTGGGAGGTGCGAACAATGGCCGTGCTGTCATCATCTTCGCGCATCGTACGGCCGTTATAAAACTCTGCCCGCTGTTTACCATTAACATTAAACCCGGCAACATCTATATTTCCCTTTAATTCTATAGCATCCGTTGTCGTCCCAATATCCTGCCAGGAAGGATTGATTTTTCGCGTTTTTCCATCTTGAATAACATCACCCCACGCTAACCTGCTTTTTATCCCGTCTTTGGTATCACGCTCATAACTTAAACTGATTCCCGGATTGTTTTCAAAACTACTTCCGATTTCAAAATTAAAATGCCCGATATCCAATGCGGGATTAACCGCCATTTTATTAATGGCAGACGCTGTAAAATTGGAATAAAACCCTCCATAAACATCGTACCACTTACGAAAATTGCCGTAATCCATCGTCAGGTAACCGCCATTACCTTTGGTTAACGTAAATCCGGCGCCAAAATCATTATCCCCGGGGATCGCATGCCCTTCAAAAGTCAAATGATCTCCCTCTCCCACATCTCCGTCAAAGGTCATGCCTTCGATGCCCCCCGTCGTACCATCATTCATCCAGTTTATAGCACGAAATTTAGCCGCGTCCCCTTTAACATCAATGATCCGAAATGACATTATCTCAAACTCATCCAACTTCATCTTTGTTACATCGTTCATAAAATCAGGAACATCATTATTTAAAAATTCCCTCAACGTTTCCGTCAAGGTGGCGGCAAAAGCCTTTGTTCCTGCCCAGCCGAAAACAAATAGAAACATTACCAATGTTACGAAGCTCATGGTCTTGAAAGCATATTTTCTCATTTCACTCACCTCCTTTTCCTTTTCTTACTCACGTAAATGTCGGTCAAAATATGATCCATGGGGTGCTGTATGACATCCAGAACTCCAACATGTCCCTTGAAGATTACGAGCATTATGGTTACTATTGCCTATCTTGGTGAAAGTTGTCTGGATGTGGCAACGCAGACACAGATTAGCATCCCGAGCAACCAACATCTTATCCGTAATAGCCCCGTGCACTTTGTGGCAAGTTGTGCATCCATCGCGCAAAGCCTGATGCTCCCATGGGAACGGCCCTTGCTGATCTTTGTGACACTTAAAACAAACCTCATTAGCGTCTTCCATGCTTGTTGCCGTCCATGGCCTGGAATCACTCCCGTGTGAATTATGACAGTCCGCGCAGCTCATTTTACCTTCCAAGACGGGATGACGAAAAGGCAGGCGAAACTCGGCTTTTTTCTCCATATGGCAGGAAAAACAAACTTCCGGATTCTTTCTGGGATTAATCATTGTCCCTTTCCCGCCGCCGTTATCGACATGGATACTCCCCGGGCCATGACACATTTCACAGCCTTCAGCCGTCCCTTCCGTATCCTTGACGTTAATTCTCGCGTGGGTGGATAAACGAAATTCTTTTGTTTCCTTGTCGTGGCAAAGAGCGCAAGTCTCCGAACCAACAAACTGGGATTCAGCATCCGAGCTGGTTTCTTCTTGAGTGGCTGCGGCTTGCGCCGATCCTGACAGACTAAAGAAAAATAATAACAATATAAAACCGCTGAACCATCTTGTTTTGTTTCCCATAAGACCTCCTCGTTTTTTTATTCTTTTACTTCTCCGGCGTCCTCAGCTTTAAAATCTTCCGAGCGTCCAAGCTGTTGATAAATTTCCTGCGTTGGCGCCTCGGCTCCACTTAATTCTTTTGCCTTCAAACCGTAAGCATTCAGTTCGTGGGCATCTTTGGTTGGTTTATCCACGGCATGACAATAATTGCATTGCATTTTGACATCGGGGAAAGCCTTTTTATAAAGCTTGAATTGCTCAACATTAGCAAAGCTTTGGCCGGCTAAGGCGATCATTATAGTTGAAGTTAAAATTCCGATTTGTCTTACTTTCGCGCTGTTCATTTTGACACTCCTTTTCTGGTTATTAAGTTATATTTTTTAACGTACATAAAACAAATAAAAGCAAGTTCAACAACCAAATAAACAATTACCCAAACCATCCCGCCCGCTCCAGAACCATAACTATGCAGTCCCTGGCCTAAAACAAAATTGACGCCATACCACGTCATCAAAACCAAAAGAAATCCTAAAATAGCCGAAACCGCGAGCCAAAAATTATCTAATTTTCCGGCGGTTCGCAAATGCATAATGACCATGTATCCTAAAAAGGTGATTAGTGCCCAGGTCTCTTTAGGATCCCATCCCCAGAAACGCCCCCACGATTCATTAGCCCACACGCCTCCTAAAACTGTCCCCGCGCCTAAGGCAATGATGCCGATTTGAAGAAGTCTTACCATGATCTGCGCGGATATTTTTTCTCCATCGGCAGAAAATTTCTTAAACACATCGCAGTAAAGATGCCGATGCGCCAGGGCCATGGCGAGGGCAAAAATCCCGTAGCTCGCGACAATGGTCATGACGTGAATCGCCAGCCAATAATTACTTCTTAAAACCGGCGCAAGCACGTCCAGCGTCTGGTCAATAGGAAGAAGATTCCCGTACATCATAATGAGCAAGCCCGTGAGACTTCCCACCGTGAGAGCAAAATGGCTTTTCTTAATGATGGAAAATATTCCCGCGCAAATGATGAGAATCCAGCTTACGAAAAGGATAGATTCATACATATTGGAAACCGGAGGCCGGGACAGAATATAAACTCGCAGGGCAAGTCCCAGCGTATGGAACAAAAAGCCGGCAAGCAGGGATGTTTCACCCCAAAAAATTAACGCGGGTTGTTTTGAAGATATCGAAAGCAGTAAAAAGGCGAATAGATAAAAAAGACACGTGAAAAAGAAAGGCTTCAATTTATAATAAAGAAGTTCCAGGCCTATTCTTTTTTTGGCCGCTTCGTCCAAATAGGACGCGGCTTGTCCACTCCATTCTTCCAAAGCGGCCGGTAATGCCCTGGTTAAAAGAGTGCCGTCAATGTAAGGAGACCTCCACGCTGCTCCTTGCTTGGGGGGAATCACATTTATTAATTCCCCTGTGCTTAGCTGTCCGACCGTCATCAGCTGGCCAAAAAGAATCTGAGCTTTCTGTTCAACGGCTGTTGTTCGGACTTGATTGTCTTTCTTCTCCTGGGCTTTTTGGACGAGTGACTGAATCACAAAAAAGGAAGGTTTAAGTTCGGCATAAGAGAAATAGCGCTTCTTAGCATCCAGATTCAACTGCTCTTTCAGGGGCTCTGAATCAATATTAATAAAAGGAACGTCCAGAAAACTTTCCGGTTTGGCCAGATGATCCAAAAAAAACACAAAAGCGGATTTGCCCTCCCATTTGTTTTTACCAGAAATCGATTTGAGAGTGTTTTGCGCGAAAACAGCCAGCGGTTTGAGACGGCCGTTATGCTGGAGAGGAAGTTTTTCAAACCTGTCACCAGAGCGTAAAAAAGCACTCAAGGCATAGAAAACAGCAAAGATAATCAAGGCCGTGAACACAGTTAAAGATCGTTTCCCCTTCATGCGGATTTCCCTTTCTTTTTGTCCTTCGTGTCGGACTTAACAAAAAACTGAAAAAATGCGCCAAGGAAAATAATGCAGGAGCTCCAATAAATAAAAGGAATGCCCGGATTCTTCGCCACGGTAAAAATGGAGGCCTCTCCATAATTCGGATCTTGGATATACGAAGACTGGAAAATCCGGTAGCCTTTATAATCGAGAGGCTTATTCATGCTGATGGTCTTCTCAATCTTAACTTTGTCTATTTGATCTTCCAGTAAAACATCGCTTTCGTAAGAAGCCGGATTGTTCGTCCCCGGATAATCGACTTTACGGAAATCTTTAAGAACTAAAGAAAAAGGTAACGGCCGATGCCTCTCTGCTAAAGCCAGACGAATATCCCCTCCCGCGAGAGATAAATTAATTTCCTCCCCTTCCATAAGCCAGTTTGTCTTTTCTTCTTTCCCATCCTTGACGCGGAACTGCACGGCGTAGCTTCCTGTTTTTCCCGCTTGAGATTTTTTATCCGCTTCAACAACTTGCGTATCGGCCTGAGCATGTTTGAAGAAAGACTCCACATTAAATTCGATGTCCATCCAGCCTGTTGGATAATTTTTCCCAGGCTCAACAGTTTCTTCTTTAGCTAAAAAATCATTTTGGGATTCGATACGAGAAAGAAGCCCGCCTTCTTTGGTTACAGTAAAAATTAAAGAAGACCCTTCGTAAACATCCGTGGTTTCTTGCTCAGGGACATCTAAACGCACGGTCACATTCAAATTGCGCTCTGTGCTTTTTCCGTGGATAGATTCAAAATCAGGGAACAGGGCAAAATAGATACGGTGCTCTTTATTCCCTTTGGAATCAATTAAATCGAACTCAACCGCCGGATTAAAAGAGGCTTGCTGCGGACTATTGATCAGCTGATTGCCTTCGACACGCGCGTGGGGAAAATAGCGCAGATTCGTCAGACGAAAACTTTTATCACTGCTTTGAATTTCGCTCGCGATCGGTTCATCGAGATTAACGCTTACGACTTCTTGCCCGCCCGTTGTTAAAACGCGTAAATAGGGACTCGTGACGGCCTGATGGCTGACCTCTTTCTTAAGCAAAATTCTTAAAGGCCCTAAAAACTGAACATCAGAATGCGCGTTCGCGGGGTCATGCTCAGAGAGCCATAAAGTTTCGTCAAGATTCGTTTTCTTGCTTTGTAGACGCACCCGCAGGGCGCAATTGGGGGACGTTCCTTCTTCTCCTTCAATAAAAATATTTTCTCGATAAGCCTTCTCGACAATCTTAAGGGTAAATAAACGAAAAGAACCCAAAGCCTCTTTTGTCGCTGTTTTTGTCCCTGCCGCCTGGACTTCTGTTACGGCCGGCAGGTCCCCCGAGGGGGAAGAAGAATCTTTTTCTAATGGACAAAATGGCTCATGCTGGTCAAATTTCCCAGAATAAATCGAGATCTCTAAAGGTTTCTTCCCAATCTCAAAGAACTGATAATTTTGGTCAGGCGAGGTAACCATCCATTGATGGCCTCCTCCCCGCATGAGGCTGGACGTCTCTTTCTCGTACAACAAAACCTGCCCCTCGACAGCTAAAAGCCGGGTCAAAAGCGCTCCAAACAATAGCCCAAGAATGCCAACGTGGGTAATTAAAAATCCCACGTGACTTTTTTGGAAAGGAAATCTTAAAATGGTCGCGCAAAAAATATTCAACCACAATAACGAAAGAAGAAAATTAAACCACGGCGTCTGATAAAAAGTTCTTTGAGCAAACTCTGTACCCCACACAGATTCAAGAGAAGTGGAAAGAATAAACAAAAGCAGAAGAAAAGCGCATAGAAAAACAGCGAAATAAACCGATCCTAATTTTTTAATGAGCCACATAATTCCTCTTTTTTGGTTGATTTGGCATAAAATTCCTCGACCTTTTTCTCAATAAGCGCTTCCACATCCCTTACAGCGGATTGCCGGAGTGCTTCATTCTCTCCCACCACTTTATCCAAATCATCAATGCTGACTAACGTAACACCGGGAATATCTTTAACTCGCGGATCAATGTTACGCGGCACGGAAATATCCACACAAATTAATCTTCTCCCGCCCCTCGTCTGCATGACCCTCTCGACACAAACTTTTTCAACCAAATAATGCGGACAGCCCGTGCAGGTAATACAGACATCCACTTTGGCTAATACTTCTTTAATATCCCAGAAAGAAACAACCGTTGCGCCTATTCCCTGCGCTAAGCTCTCCGCCTTTTCCTGGCTTCGGTTGATCACAAAAAGCTCACCGATTTCTTTATTTTTAAACTGCTGAACGGTCAATTTTCCCATTTTGCCGGCGCCGATAATCAAAATACGTTTGTCGGCCAGTGATCCTAAAAGCTTCTGCGCCATTGTAACGGAGGCCCAGCCCACGGAAGATCCGCCATTACTAATCGAGGTTGTACTGCGCGCCAATTTCCCGGTACGAATAGCCAAACGGGATAAAAGATGAAAGTCTTTGCCTAACAAACCTTTTTCGTCCGATACGCGGATGGCTTCTTTAACCTGGCCTAATATCTGTTCCTCGCCAAAGATAAGAGAATTAAGTCCCGTGGAGACTCTAAAAAGTTGTTGGACGGCATCTGGCCCGCTGTGTTGATAGAAGTGATTTGACAAGCTGGCGACTAAGCTTAAATTCTTTATCTTAAAAAGTTGGTTAAACAATAATTGCGGAGAATCTTCAGTGAGATGCGCGTAAATTTCCGTGCGATTGCAGGTGGAAAGGACAAGGGCTTCCATAACGGCAGGATTATTTTTAAGCTCACTTAAAAGCAGTTCTCTCTCAAGTGTGTTTAAATAAAATTTTTCCCTTATTTCAATAGGGGAAGTTTTATGGTTAATACCAACCATCCAAAGTTTCATAGGGGGCCTCTTTAATTTATATTAATAGAAACTAAAACTCTTGCAACTTATATTCAGAGTATTTTAAAGATACTCAAGCATATTGTCTGTGACCTGTCTCACACTTGCTTATTCTACTTCGAAGGAGAATAAGCCCTTACACCGCGGCCATTTTTTCTAATTTTTCTCTATCCAGAACAAAAATTTGATGCGGCCGCATCTCAATGAGCTGCAATCGTTTGAGTTTATTGAGCTGACGCGTAACCGTCTCCCGCGTCAGGCCCATCCATTGAGCAAGCTCTTCGTGCGTGGCCGAAATAAAAGGATCTTCATCCTGCGCCTGATCGTTCAATTTCTCCAAGATAAATTTAATTAAACGTTTTTCTGAATTATCTAAAGATATTTCTTCAATCAGAAACTTAAACCAGGAAAGGCGTTTAGCCAGGATTCCGTTGAGTCTGTGCATGAGTTTAAGATTACTTCTGATGAGCTTAATATAATACTCTTTCTGCAGAAACCACACCCGGCAGTCGGTCAAAGCCTGCGCGCAGGAAGAACAATGCCAGCAGGGTTCTCCGGGATTGCAGACACAGCTCTCTCCGGGCTCTAAAATCTGCAAAATCTGTTCTTTCCCTGAGGAAGAATTTAAAAAAATCTTGACCTGTCCCGATTGCACGATGAGAATTTGATGACAATGGTCCTTAGCGAAAAAAATCATGTCATTTTTTTCAAAGACCTTCTCCTTCAAATGAGATTTCATCCGGGCTAAAGCTTCCGAACTTAAGTCTTTAAAAAGGGCTACATCTTTTAACGTTATGTTTTCTGGAACTTCTCCATTCATGGATTATTTCCTTTACCCGCCATCATGGTATAAAGATTCCAGCGTTTGGTAATATCCTGCTGGGCCAGATCAAATAATTTTTTCGCCTCTTCCGGCTGATTTTGAGCGAGAATTTTAAAACGATTTTGCATCTGCGCGTACTTCTCAAAAGCAATACTTGGAGCGGCTGAATCTAAAACAAGAGGGTTCTGCCCTTGCGCAAGCAGTTCCGGATTATATCGAAAAAGCGGCCAATAGCCGCTTAAAACCGCCTGCTTTTGCTCACTCATCGCCGTTTGCATATCAATCCCATGGGCAATGCAATGGCTGTACGCGATAATAAGGGAAGGCCCCTTGTAACGCTCCGCTTCTAAGAAAACTTTTAACGTATGTTCATCTCGGGCGCCCATGGCAACGTTAGCCACATACACATGGCCATACATCATGGCCATCATGGCCAAATCTTTTTTAGCCGTGCGCTTGCCGGCCGCGGCGAATTTAGCGACCGCCGAACGCGGCGTGGATTTAGACATTTGTCCGCCGGTATTGGAATAAACTTCCGTATCCAAGACAAGAATATTGACATCCGCTCCGGTGGAAAGCACGTGATCAAGCCCGCCAAATCCAATATCGTAAGCCCAGCCATCACCGCCAACCAGCCATACACTCTTCCTAACCAGAGCATCGGCCAAAACAAGAAGCTGTTTCGCTTCGTTCGAATTTAACTTCTTGATTTTTTCTTTAAGAATAGCAACTCTTTGGCGTTGTTCAAAAATTTCCGCTTCGCTATTTTGCCTGGCTTCGATTAATTCTTTGATCAACGTGGTTCCCAAAGCACTTTCCATTTTGGTGAGCAGATGCAGGGCTAAATTACGCTGTTGATCAAGAGCCAAACGAAATCCCAGTCCAAATTCGGCGTTATCTTCAAACAAAGAATTGGCCCAGGCCGGCCCGCGGCCTTCGTTATTTTTTGTCCAGGGCGTCGTCGGTAAATTCCCTCCAAAAATGGAAGAGCAACCCGTCGCGTTAGCTACGAGGGCTCTGTCACCAAAAAGCTGGGTCATTAATTTTAAATACGGTGTCTCCCCGCATCCAGAACAAGCCCCGGAAAATTCAAATAATGGTTCTAAGGCTTGCACGCCGCGTACTGAGGCTTTCAGACGGCTTCGCTCAATGACGGGTAATTGAAGAAAGAATTCCCAATTTTTCTTTTCCTGTTCTCTTAACGGAGGCTGTAACCGCATATTAAGCGCTTTGAGATCAGGATTTTCCTTGCTTCTTACAGGACAGATATCGACACAAATGCAGCAGCCCGTACAATCTTCCGGCGCCACTTGAATGGTATAATTGAGTCCTTTTAATTCTAAATCTTTAACGGAAATAGATTTAAAGGTGGGCGGAGACTTGGCTAAATCCTTAGGTTCGTAAATTTTTGTGCGAATCGCGGCGTGAGGGCAGACAAAAACACATTTACCGCACTGGATGCAAAGATCTTTTTCCCACACAGGGATTTCCTCCGCGATATTACGTTTTTCCCACCGTGATGTTCCTGAAGGGAAAGTTCCATCAACAGGCATGGCGCTGACAGGCAACTCATTACCGCATTGAGCAATAATTGGGGAAAGGACTTCCTGAATATATTCCGGCGCCTGAGAAGAAACGGCTGGACTTCTAACAATGGAACTGGTTGCTTGACGAGGAAAATTAACCTGATGCAGATGTTTGAGCGCCTCATCGACCGCGTGGAAATTCATTAAGACAATCTCTTTCCCTTTTTTGGTATAGGTCTTTTCAATATAGGCCTTGATGGCGGCAATGGCTTCTTCTCGAGGAAGAACACCCGAGATCGCGAAAAAACAGGTCTGCATAATCGTGTTGATTCGGCCGGCCAGATGACAATCATGCGCCACTTTGTAGGCGTCAATGGTATAAAACTTTAATTCTTTCTCGATCATCTGCTCTTGAACTTCCCGCGGTAATTTGTCCCACACCTCTTGCGGCCCCAAATGACTATTTAATAAAAAAACTCCTCCCCTATCCAAATCCTTTAAGACATCGTATCGTTCAAGAAATCCAAACTGGTGGCAGCCGATAAAATTAGCCCGCGTAATCAAATACGTGGAATGGATCGGCTTTGGGCCAAACCGTAAATGCGAGACCGTGACCGAACCCGATTTCTTGGAATCGTAAACAAAATAACCCTGAGCATAGAAGGGAGTATTCTCACCAATAATTTTGATAGAATTTTTATTGGCACTCACCGTGCCGTCGGCCCCGAGCCCATAAAAAATGGCTCTGACGCCAGAGCCGCTTTCGATGGTAAAATCTTCGTCATACTCAAGACTGGTATGACCTACGTCGTCTTTAATGCCTACAGTAAAATGATTTTTGGGATTATTTTTAGTCAGTTCGCTGAAAATACTTTTAATCATGGCCGGGGTGAATTCTTTGGAAGAAAGGCCGTAACGCCCGCCAATGACCAGCGGCATCTGGGCGAAATGTTTTTGTTTGGCTGTTTCAAATAAGGCATTGACCACATCCAGATAAAGAGGTTCCCCGCTGCTGCCGGCTTCTTTGGTACGATCCATGACCGCGATGGCTTTAGTTGTTTTAGGAAAAGCCGCTATAAAATCTTTAATCGAAAAAGGACGGTAAAGACGCACCTTCAGTAACCCAACTTTTTCGTTTTTCTCAACTAATTTATCAACGGTATCCTGACAGGCCTCGGCGCCTGATCCCATAATCACGATAATCCGCTCAGCATCCGACGAGCCATAATATTCAAAAAGTTTGTATGAACGCTCGGTTAACCGCGCGAATTGATCCATTATATTCTGGACAATTTGGGGGCAATTAAAATAGTAAGGATTGACCGCTTCTCGAGATTGAAAATAGACATCAGGATTTTGGGCTGTTCCACGAATAACGGGATGATCGGAAGATAACCCTCGCTTACGATTATCGAGGACAAGGCCTTCTTCAATCATGGCGCGGATATCATCTTCGGTCAGCTGTTCTATTTTAGCAATTTCATGAGAGGTGCGAAAACCATCAAAAAAATGCAGAAAAGGCAGGCTTGTTTTAAGGGTCGCCGCGTGGGCAATCAAGGCAAAGTCCATCGCCTCTTGAACGCTCGTGGATGATAAAAGAGCAAAGCCCGTTGAGCGGGCTGCCATGACATCGGCATGGTCGCCAAAAATAGACAACGCGTGAGCCGCCAGAGAACGGGCAGCAACATGAAAAACCGTCGGCGTTAATTCCCCTGCCAATTTATACATGTTGGGAATCATCAGCAATAACCCTTGAGAAGAAGTAAAGGTTGTGGTCATGGCTCCTGTTATCGCCGCTCCGTGGAGAGTTCCGGCGGCTCCCGCCTCGCTTTGCATCTCCTGAACAAGGGGAACTATCCCCCAGAGATTTTTCTTACCCTCCGCGGCCCATTCATCCACCTTCTCCCCCATGGTTGAGGAAGGGGTAATCGGATAAATGGCAATCACCTCGCTAAGTTTATACGCGATATACGCGGCCGCTTCGTTTCCATCGATCGTCACCTGTTTTCTCTTCACTTTAAACTCCCTTATTTTTACAGTTTGTGGAAGACAGCAAATATTATCCATGGTCGAACATCCGTTTCCAACGATGTTTAGGCGTTTGATTTGTTCTCTTCATCCGGCTTCTTTAACTCTTTTTTAAACAATCTTAATCCTTCACCTAAACCTTTAACAATTTCCGGTAAATTTTTCATTCCGAAAAAAACGACAATAACCAAAACAATAACTAGTATCTCAGGTAACCCTATTCTTCCAAACATGATATCACCTCCCTGCCCAGAAAGGGCACACCCGCGCAATTTCCCCACAAAGGGGATACTGGCGCAATTCAAATAAGCGCCAGGTACCACTAAGCGCGGGGTGTTTCTTTTAACACCGGTAAATTATTGATTCTAGAACAACAAGCCAGCTTAAGCAAATTTTCATGCGTATAATTCTCGTTGGTTGTAATTTGCTCGAACACTGATTCTCTTTTCTGCCCATCCCAGCGGGAAAAAAGTCTCTCAAAAATTCCCCTTTGTTGATCCAGAGAAGAATTCATGGGGAATCCTTTTCTTACCAGGCGCAGGTTAATATAAATATCCCATAAAAGATGAAATCGATCACGAATAAGATTGTCCTCCAGCTCAGTTTTGCCTCCCAGAGAAATACGCGGATCATATTGGAAGTCGGAATCTAACATGTCTGAGATATGCGTCAATTCATGGCGCAGAAACGTCTCTAGAAAAGGCTTGTCTAACATACGCGCTGCCTGCAGGCCTATACAAACCCTCTTCTGATCCTCCTCCCCCCGGGCAAACAGTTCCACGTCTTCCTGTTTTTTATTCCATGCTCTCTTTATAAAAATAAAAATACGCGGGCCCGATAATAAAGGGAACTCCATCAGAATATTTTCCAATGTTTTCCGCAATCCCATCTTTTTAAAATAATCCGCCCAAAGAAGCTGAAAATCTTTATCGCGTTCTTCCCCCGGACATTCCTTCGTATAAAGCGCTTCCCTCGCCTGATGAAAATCATCAATCAAGGCTTTCTCTGTATAAGCACACGCCTTCGCGTACAAAAATACAGTTTCCTCGATGAAGGAAGGATCAAATTGAAGATTAAAAGACCCCATTTCATTTCCTCCGCTCGTGATCGTGGCATCCTGCTTTTGAAGAGCAATCTAAACAACTCATTTCCTCTCTCTCCTGGACCGGCCTGAGAGGGATATCCGATGGCCCCGGAGGGATTCCCAGCATCTGACAGTCCTGGACAACAAACGCGAAGGCAAAATCAGCAATACGTTTCATCAAACCTTCTTTAGCGTATCGCGCCAGCCGAAGACTGAAAGAGGGAAGCCATCTTCCCGGGTGTTCCCAAATAAAACGACGACAGGCAATCTGACAGGTGAGAGCGTTTTCTTCCTGCTTCTGGTTTAAAGCGTACGCTTCTTTAAACAAAAGAACCTGGACAAACTCGCATTCAATACCGGCGTGATCCACCCTTTCATAGACTTTTTTATTCACTCGTAATCCAAAAGCATTATAAAAAGCGGAAATATCCGCCAGCTGATGGGGCTGTCTTAAACTCTCTTCTTCGCCATACTCAAGTTCGTATAGAGGAACTGGCCCCATCGCTGTGTGGCCGAAATACTGTTCATATTGACGGATCCATGTTTCTCGATCTGTATTTTTTAATTCCTCAATCAGTAATTTCAAATAATTTTTAAGCTGGCTTTCATCGGGAGATTTTATGGTTTCAATGGCCTCTTGCCACTCCATAATTTTTTCTTTTTCGGGAAATTGGCTTTCTATAAAGGAAGGATGACGGAAAAAATAAGCAAGGGCCTGGTAGAGCCTGCCTCGCGCCAGAAGCTGTTCAACATTAAATTGAGTTTTGGTGGATATTGGGTCGGACATAAAATGGCTCCTCTACCTGCGTTCTAAAAATTTCTTTGTCCTCTTTGTTGTAAGCGATAACTGTATCGTTATACATTGTAAATGGCTTGCCATGTATTTCTGTTTCAAAGACCTTCGGGCCCTCTTTAATTTCATATCGAAAAATAATTTTATTAGATCGTCGAAAGAGCTGTTGAACAGCCAGAAGCTCCCGGTCAGGAACCATGTAAGAATCAATGGCGTGGTCAACTCCGGGCCCAAACATCTGTTTTAAGAAATTTCGATTTACCCAGCGCGGGGGGATATAATAACCGTTGGGCTCTGTCCCAAACTGCGGATACAAAGGCAAAGCAACCTTGGCCACCTTAATCAAATAATAAAGAGGATTGTATCGGTCTTCCTTCCAGCTCCCATCTTCATTGATCTCGACCAACCCCTGTATGCGTATCTGTCCAATACAGGCCGCCATGCAGCGGGTCTCTAAAGGCTGTCCATCGCCCTCAGGGTCTTTCCCTTCGAGACGAGGGTAACAGGCAATACATTTTTCCGTAACACGCGTTGTCGGCCGGTACATGGCCTTCTTGTAAGGACAGGCCTCGACGCATTTGCGATAACCGCGGCAGCATTTCTGATCAACCAAAACGACTCCATCTTCGGGACGTTTGTAAATAGCGCCACGAGGACAAGCCGCCAGGCAGGCTGGATAAGTGCAATGGTTGCACAATCGCGCCAGATAAAAAAACCATATTTTATGCTCGGGCAGTTGAACGCCCTCTTGATGCAGAGGTTTTGTTCCTTCCTTTTTATCTCGCGCTGTATCCTCATAAATATTAGGAGAGCGCCATTCTTCATCCGTCGGCAAATAACCAAGAACACGCTGCGCGGCATCGCCAATATTCTTTTGCGCCGCCTCAAAGATAGTCATCCCATTAAAAGTATTGTCATTCCATGTTTGTTTTCCTGGATTAACCTCGTCGAGCATTTTCAATAACTTGACATCCCAGTGCTGAGGATATCCTCCGTAAGGTTTTGTCTCAACGTTATTCCACCACATGTATTCCTGGCCTTTAGAAAATGTCCACGTAGACTTGCAGGCCATGGTACAGGTCTGGCATCCGATGCAGCGGTTGAGATTAAAAACAAAGGCAAATTGCCTTTGAGAATGATGTTCCTCGTAAGGGTATTCCATCTTACGGTTTAACTGCCAATTATAAACTTGGCCCATGGTGTTCCTCCTTAAAATTCCCGGTTATAATCAGGCGCATGGCATTGTAAACAGCTCGTCCTCTCAGGATGCGGTGTTTTAAGACGCATATTCGAATCCGGCCCGTGGCAAACTAAGCAGTTCTCTCGCATGAAAATCCTGTGCGGCACCGTGGGGGGAGATGTCTTAGGCCACCTCTTGTCCGTTTGGGGTTCTTCCAACCCTTTCCATGCGTTTGCGACTTCCAAATCCCCGCCAGGAAAACTCGGCACATGGCACTGGAGGCAATTCGAAAATAGCGAATGGGGCGTTTGCGCCACCTCCCGTCCGTCTTTTAATGTTGTGGAATGGCATAATAGACAATCCCTGGCATCCTGTGATTCAACTTCATGAGGAATCACAGGTGGTGCGGTGTAAAATGCCCTGAGCGTTGCTCTGCTATCCTGATCTTTGGTTTTTTCCTTCTCGATAATTTTTTCAGCGGATAATGCATTTTGGATAAACGGAAAAAGATTGACTCCTCCACACAGCAAAACCCCAACCAAAAATATTTTTCTTTGATTCATACCTTTTCTAATCTAACAGCGCACTTTTTATAGTCTGG
>ORJL010303358.1_pt1 | contig 21055 bp, 24 predicted proteins | sample 1779941 | NCBI WGS metagenome assembly ORJL01 (sample SAMEA104232317, study PRJEB22302) | groundwater metagenome | biome: forest; feature: aquifer; material: groundwater | place: USA | collected 2011-08-07 | depth 5.8 m
ATTTACTAAAGCATTTAATCCCCCAAATTTTAGTCTGTAAAATTTAATTTTTCTCCTTTCAAAGTCCTTTAAACTTACCGCTTCGGCATCAATATCTCTAGAATCTAAATCCTTCTTTTTTTCTCTTCCAAATCTTTCAAGGGTATTAAATCCTTCTTCTTGATCAACTTCTTCAAATGATAACCCTCCTTCAGAATATGAAGGAAAAATAACTTTATCAATTTGGATAGCTTCTGATGTTCCGACATTGCACATCTCTGCAATTTTTCTTCTTGAAATTGCAAGTCCGCCATCAACATCTAAATTTCCTTCTGCAACAACTCTTTCGATTGATTCGACATCCCAATATTGAGTAGCTTCTGTTGCTTGAAGATTAGTTAATAATGGAGAAAGACATGAATCTTTAACAGTAGAAAATCTTACACGCGGAACTTTAGGAAAATATAACCCTTTCATATCTCTTTCTAAGAATACATTATCTTCTGAAATTAATCCCGCCCCTAAATGCTGCATTAAATATATCATTAATGTAGTCTTGCCCGCCCTTGAATCTCCTGACATTAAGACTCCTTCACCATTTAGATTTACAAGTGAAGCATGCACTAATGGTGTCTGGGCTAATGAGATATGGCCATTACAAAAATTTCTAAAGCAGATTAAACCTGCTGCTTCATCTCCTTCTGTATTTACATTAACTTCATAATGCCCTTCACTTATAACTCTTATAGCTCTTACAAAAGTGTTATACCTATAATATTCAGTAGCACTTGTAGATGGATTGACTTTTACAGTAAGATAAGGATATCTTTTATCTCTTATTATTGTTTCATATTTTTGAGGTTCATGAATATCAATTGTTCCAATAAGAGAAACAGTACTATCTCTAACTTCTGTTTGGATATTTGCCCCAATTCTATATAATAAAGACTCTGAAGCTCTAATTCCAACATTAAATCTTCCACAAAAATCAAATATTCTTTGAGCCATTTTATTTCGTAAAGTTGTCTCCTTTATCTTCTTGAATGCATTGTATGACTCCATAAGCTCTTCTTGTTTCTTGAAACTTTCTGTCTTTCTGCCATTTATTTTTGTCAAAATATCCCTTAGAATGATCTAAATGAATTACTTCTCCAGGCATATAAGAAATTCCATAAGTTTCTTTTAATTTCCATTGTAAGTCAGCATCCCAACAACCCCAACTTACAAATCCTTTACAACACTCTCCAACACTTTCAAGTTCATCTCTCTTTGCGAATGTTGCTCCGCAATGTCTTTCTTGATTGAAGAATTTTGGTTCAGAACCTTTGTTTTCAGGATTAGAAACATATTTATTATAATCTTCTCCAGTTGCAATGAATGTTTTCATTCTTCTATTTTCAAATTTTCTAAATATCTTTATATCTCTAATACTTTTGTCTGGTTTTACAAGAAATTCTTGAGAAGCATCAAGTGATTTTAATGCATCTTGAATTCCTTTTTCTGATTGAGTTTGTACACTTCTCATTGCAACTTCGAGCCTTCTCGGGTCAAAGCTTCCAAAAAATGGAACAAGAATACTTATTTTGGGTTTATTTGCCATGTTCAAATTCTCAGAATTCACTGAGGTTAATCACCTCTAATTTATTTGAGATTATGTGTTTAAATAATTAACTAGACGCTCAACTACCCACAAAACCAAAAAAAGTTAATAGAATTATTTTACTAATGCTAAAATCTTACTTAAGATTTTATTTTCTCAACAGACTCTGCCTTTGGACCCTCATTCTAATGGTAAAAACCGCATCATTTAGAAAGTATATCCTTTTTAATATACTTTGTGTAAACAAATATTTCCTTTAAATTTACTTTTTTAATTTTAGTTAGTTATAAATATATTGATTAATTAAAACATTGATGAAAAGGGAATCTAGAACTATGTCTAAAATAGAAGTTAAAAAATATATAGACTCTTTCTTTAGTCGTCCTGTTTTTAAGGCCGATGAAATGAAAAAAATTAAACGATTGGCGATGAAATATAATATTAAACTAGGTTCTTATCGCAAGTGCTTTTGCAAAAGCTGTCTTTCCCAATTGAAAGGTAAAATTAGAATTAATAAAACTCATAAAGCCGTATTTTGTGAAAAATGCGGTCAGAAAAACAAGTTGAGAATTTAATCAATAAAGAATTTCCTTAAGATTGTCAATAAAAATATAATGTTCTTTAGGCAGCCTAATAGGTATAGAAATTCTATCTGTACTCTCACTTGGATGAATTAATTCTGCTTTTTTAGCTCTAGCGAAAAAAAGATGAAACTTTGTATCTTCTGATATTGCTTCATATCTATCGTATTCTTCAAATGAAAAATCTTGCTTTAAAAATAAACCACCAGAATATGCGGCTATTTGCCTCCCTTCCCCATGAAGGATAATATCTCCCGTAATATGAACTTTACCCTTGAATCCCTTATTAATTAAATTTGAAAGCTCTCCGGTACTAATTCCCCTCATACTTCAAAATTAACTTTGATTCTTTAAATAAATATCTATTCTCGAATATATAGAAAATTAAGCTTACTTAAACATCAAGAATTTCTTAAAAATTCTTGTGGGCTCAAAAAGGTTTAAGCCTTTTTGAATTTGGTGATTTCTGGAAGCATTTCAGCATGGCCTAAAAGCGTTGCTCTGCAGCAATAACGCTCCAAACCAAGTTCATCCAAAATTCCTTTGGCATCTTCACCTGCGTCTACTCTTTTCTTATATTCATTCCAAAAGTGCCCTATAGGTTTTCCGCAGCTGAAACATCTAATGGGAATTATCATATAATTAAGTGCAAAAAATGCTTTTTAAAACTTCCTATTGAATAATTCCTTTGTAGTGTCCGGAAATTATTTTAAACTGATTGAGTATTGGTCTTTTACTAATCAAAAAAACGATGCGCCACTCCACCTTGAAAGGTGGAGTTTGTAAATGCGCTCGTTTCATCAAGGACGTAAGTCCTTGAGTGCCATCAAGAATCTTTGATTCTTGAGGTTTGGATGCTCAAGGAACTTGACATAAGAAAAGAAAATTAATAAGACGAAAGAATTAAAACGCTAATTAGCCCCTATGTTGTTATGAACAAGGATAAAGAAAATTTTGAATTTTTAGATCATGCTGCTGATATAAAAATCAAAGTAATGGGAAAAACATTAAATGAAGTTTTTGAAGCCGCAATAGAAGCTGTTGCTTTTTATATGAATGGGGGGGAGAAAATTCCATGTAAAAAAGGAAAAGTAATAGAAGTTAGCGGAAGTGATAAAGAATCATTGCTTTATAAATTTCTGGATGAATTATTATATCTTGTAGATGCAGAAGGTTTTGCAGCATCAAAAGGAGAGGTTTTACTTAGAGGTAATAATCTTAGAGCAGAGCTTTATGGTGATGATACAAAAAATCATCAACTTGAACATATAAAAGCAGCTACATATGCGGAGATGTATATTAAGAAAACGGAAAAAGGCTGGGAAGCCCAATTTGTACTTGATGTTTAATGATAATATTGCAATTTGGCGATACTAACCATCTATTATGTAATTTCTTCCTGTTTTGGGACTGTAAGTTGAATATTGATTTGAAATAACGTGGCTGGTATCATTAAGAGCGGAGGATATTACTGCAAGCCCAAGGTTTTCTTTATTGCGATCTAAGCATACTTTAAAGGCTCCTGCTTTTTTTGCGCTCTCATATTCTGGATTTGTTTGTAATTTATTTTCCATGGTTAATAAGATTAATTATAAGATCTTTTAAATCTATGTATTTATTATTAAATTTTTATGATATTTCTTAAGAAAAGCTGTTGTGTCAAGAATAGATATTAATATTTCAATAAATCTATTGACTTTTAGAAAATTGACTTTAAATTATTATTTATAGCATCATTAGGAGAGATTAATTATGCCGCATTTATTGTATAGAATATAATATCTTAAATTATAGAGCTACTTTACACAAGCACTAATTTAATAAACTCTATTTCCTTTTAATTTTATGGCATTAAAGAAAATTGCTGAGAATATCTGGGAGCTTGAGAAAGAAGGAAAAATGAATGTACCTGGAGTAATATTTGCTTCAGATTTATTAATGGAAAGTATAAAAAAAGACGGAAAAACATTAGAGCAGGTAAAAAATGTCGCACAATTACCTGGAATTGTTGATAAAAGTATTGCTATGAGTGATGCTCATCAAGGTTATGGATTTTCTATTGGGGGTGTTGCGGCATTTGATTTAGAAAAGGGAGTTATTTCTCCCGGCGGAGTTGGATTTGATATTAACTGCGGCGTCCGCCTTCTTTCCTCAAATCTTAAAAAAGAAGAATTTTTTCAGAAAAGAAAAGAAATTTTAAATCAATTATTTAGAGATATACCTTCTGGTGTAGGAAAGGAAAGTGAATTTTCTCTTGATAATAAAGAAATTGATAGAGTGCTGAATGAAGGTGTAAAATGGGCAGTTGAGAAAGAATATGCAACTAGCGAAGATATTAATCATATTGAAGATAATGGATGTATAATTGGTGCAGATGCATCTAAAGTATCGCAAAGGGCAAAATCTAGAGGTAGATCGCAGCTTGGATCATTAGGATCTGGAAATCACTTTCTTGAAATACAAGAAATTGAAACTATTTATGATGAAAAAATTGCCAGAATATTTGGTATAAAAGAAAAAGGCCAAATAGTAGTAATGATTCATTCCGGATCTCGTGGACTAGGTCATCAAATAGCTTCTGATTACATAATGAAAATGGAAAATGAATATGGTTTTAAGAATCTTCCCGATAGGCAATTAGCATTTGCTCCTATAAATTCTTCATTAGGAAAAGATTATCAAGCTGCTATGGCTTCTGCAGCAAATTTTGCTTTTGTAAATAGACAGTTAATTACATATCAAGTAAGAAAGGTTTTCCAAAAATTCTTTTCAAAATCAGATCTTAAAATTGTTTATGACATAGCTCATAATATTGCTAAGTTTGAAGAGCATAAAGTTAATGGAAATAAAATGACTCTTTGTGTACATAGGAAAGGAGCGACTAGATCGTTCGGACCGGGAAGAAAAGAAATTCCCATTGCATATAGGGAATTTGGATGTCCTATATTTATTCCTGGAAGTATGGGAACATTTTCATATGTCCTTGTCGGAACAAAAAAGGCTGAAGAAATTTCTTTCGGAAGCACGGCGCATGGAGCTGGAAGAATTCTCTCGAGAAGTTACGCAATAAAAAATTTTAAAATAGACGAAGTTGAAAAGGAACTTGCACTATATGGTGTAATGCTTAAAACTGGAAGCAGAAAGGGTGCATTAGAAGAAGCCCCGGAAGCATACAAAGATGTAAATGAGGTGGCGCGCGTTTCTCATGAGTTAGGTATTGGACAGTTAGTTGCACGTTTAAGACCTATAGCTGTAATAAAGGGATAAATTCTTTTAATTAGTTTTCTTTTTCTTATATTTATTATATTTGTGCTTTAGAGCCATGATGTCAAGAACTTTCGAACTGAAGTCCTGGGCGTGTTTGGGTTCTTGAGCATATAAAAAAGTGCCTAAATATTTAAATACCTTAAAAAATGCAGAAATTATATAGGAAAAATTATAATCTTTAATTAAATAGATAATGAATTGAAATTGACAAAAAATGAAAATAAAACCTCTCGGAGAGAGAATATTAATAAAACAAGTTAAAAGCAGTGAAGAGAGAACCAAGTCTGGACTATATCTTCCAAAATCCTCTTCTGAGAAGAAGGAAGGTATTGTTGTGGATGTTGGAACAGATAAGAATGGAAAAGTCCTTCCATTGAATAAAGGTGAAAAGGTCATTTATGGAGGATACAGCTCAGAAGATATTGAGATTGATGGAGAAAAACATTTGATAATTAAATTTGAAGATATCGTTGCGAAAGTGGAGGAATAGAATCATGACAACGAAATTGAATGAGAATCAACTAATGGAAGATGATTGTGGGTTTGTCTATATAAGAACTCTTAGTGATTTGGAAAAAGTAACATCGGGAAAGTTAGTTTTATTAGAACATTTAGGCATTGCTGCTTGCACGAACGTGCTGGATGGGAATTTAGAATTTTCAGTTGATGTTCCCAATAGAGACTTAATTGTTTCCTTAACTGGAAATAAATCAGATGCTATCTTGCGGGAGCCCTTTTTAGATTTCAGTAAATATAAAACTAAAGTATATTCTTTAGCAGATGAAAAAGAATATTTTTCACGTTTAAAAATGATAGAAAGAGAAGAGAGAATATTATAAAATGACAAGCAAACAAATAATTTTTGGCGAGGAGGCGCGACAGGCGCTCATGAAGGGAATTGATAAAGTTGCAAATACTGTAAAAGTTACCCTTGGTCCTAAAGGAAGAACTATTATTTTAGATAAAACTGGATCTCCGCTGGTCAGCAATGATGGTGTAACAATTGCAAAAGAAATTGAATTAAAAGATAAGTTTGAAAATATGGGTGCAAAATTAATGAAAGAAGTTGCATCACAAACCCAAGACAAAGCAGGGGATGGAACCACAACAGCTACACTACTTGCACAGCTTATAATTTCTGAGGGTCTTAAAAATATTGCTGCTGGTGCAAACCCTGTTGAAATGAAATTTGGAATAGAATCAGCAACAGAAAAAATTGTGAATTTTTTAAAGTCTCAATCATCTAATGTAAATGATAAGAAAAAAATTGCACAGGTTGCAACAATATCTGCAAATAACGATGAAAGAATTGGCAATTTAATTGCGGAAGCAATGGAGAAAGTGGGCAGCCGAGGAGTGATAACTGTTGAAGAATCAAAAACAATCGATACTTTTCTTGAACTAGTTGAAGGAATGCAATTTGATAAGGGATATTTATCTCCTTATATGATGACTAATCCTGAGAAGATGGAAGCATCATTTGAGGATCCTTATATTCTTATTACTGATCGTTCTATTTCAAGTGTCAAAGATATTGTATCTATACTTGAACTTGTTGCACAAGAAGGAAAACCTCTGATATTAATTGCGGAAGATATTGAAGGAGAAGCATTAACGATGCTTGTATTGAATCTTTTAAGAGGAACAATTAAGGTGTGTGCGATAAAAGCTCCTGGTTTTGGAGATGAAAAAAGAGATATTTTAGAAGATATTGCAATTTTAACTGGAGGGAAGGTCATAAGCAAGGATAAGGATGATAAATTAGAAGAAATTACATTAAATGAACTTGGTTCTGCAAAGAAAGTTAAAGTTGGTAAAGAAAATACAGTTATTATAGAGGGAAAGGGAGATAAAAAGAATATTGAAAAAAGAATTAATTTTATTGAGGCTCAAATGAAGGAAGAAGAAAGCGATTACAGAAAGGAAGATATGCAGAAAAGGCTAGGAAAATTAAGCGGAGGAGTTGCTGTTATTAATGTCGGTGCTCCAACTGAGACAGAGTTGAAAGAAAAGAAGACAAGAATAGATGATGCGCTGCACGCTACAAAGGCAGCAGTTGAGGAAGGTGTTGTTGTTGGAGGAGGAGTTGCATTATTGCAAGCAATTAAGGAATTAGAAAATCTGAAAATGAATGGAGATCAGGGAATTGGAGTAAAAATAGTTATTAAGGCGTTAGACGGGCCTATAAAGCAAATTGCAGTTAATGCTGGAAAAGATGGATCAGAAGTTCTTGCTTATCTAAAGGATAAAGGAAAAACTTTGGGTTACAATGCAAAATCTGATAAATTTGAAGATCTAGTTATTGCAGGTGTAATTGATCCTACTAAAGTTGTCAGAAATGCTATTCAGTCTGCTGCTTCAATTGCTGGAATGGTAATTACAACAGAAGGTCTAGTTGCTGATTTTGATGAAGAAAAAGATGAAAAAAGACCAATGATGATTATTTAATTTTTGATTTAAAATTTAATGGACCTGCCGAGAATTGAACTCGGATCTCGTCCTTGCGAAGGACGCATTCTACCGTTATAATACAGGCCCTTATTATTATAGGTTAATGAAAGTTTAAATATTTATAAATTCTTTATATTTTCTGGATCAGACCTATCTGGATAGATGATAAATGGAATTTTATCCTTTATTTGTTCGATTTTTTCAATAATTTTCCAGCTTTCTCTTAATTCATCGAAACGCGTAAAGAGAGTTTTGTCTCCGGAAATGACATCTTCAATTAATGTTGCATATTCATCACTTGTATTAGGGCCGAAATATGACTTATGACAAAAATCTAAGCTGATTTTTTCAGTTACACCTTGCTTTGATGGTTTCCTTGCATTTAATATTAACTGTATATCCTGTTTAGGATATATGTCTATAACCATAGAATTATTTGTTAAATTATGCAAAGAGCTTTTTATTTTTTCTGGAAGAGGATGAAAATTAATTAATATTTGTCCAAACTTTCTATTTAACATTTTACCAGAACGTAAGATAATTTTTACTCCTTTCCATCTTTCATTGTTGCATTCTAATGCGATGCGAGCAAAAGTCTCTATTTTTGAATCTTTTATTCCAAATTTTAAAGATTCTTTGGAATATGATTGATATTGGCCTATAAGATGATCCTGCAGTGGAAGAATAATGAGTTTTTGGAGCACTTTTACTTTTTCGTCATGGATTTTTTCTGCTTTTAATTCTGATGGGTTATCCATAAGTATTAATGAAAGAACTTGAAGAAGATGGCTCTGAATCATATCTTTAATAGCTCCTGTTTCATTGTAATATGCTATTCTATTTCCTACTCCAATGTCCTCGTCAACTGTTAGAGATATTGATTCTACTGCATCTTTTCTTAATAAATAGTTAAATAATGGATTTGTAAATTTCAAAATATTTATGTTCTGTACTGTCTCTTTTGCAAGATAATGGTCGATACGAAAAATTTGTTTTTCTGAAAAAACTTCATGAATAGACTTTTCTAAATTATCTGAGGATTCCAGATTGGAACCAAATGGTTTTTCGAAAATTATGCGAACAAAATTTTTGTCTTCTTCCTTATTTAAAAATTGTTTTCTTAGCTGTGCAACTATCAATGGAAATAAGATATAAGATGTTGAAAGATAAAATATAATATTTCTATCTTCTTTTTTTTCTGTTAAATGAATGAAATCTGATAATTTAGATAGAGATTCTTGATTACTTGCATCGCCTCTAAAGAATTTAATATTGAGTTTATTGATTTTTTCTTTATCATCTTTATTTTTTGCACTTTCGATTAGAATATTTTTATAACTCTCATTATTGAGGTCTCCTCTAGCAATGCCTATTATTTCTGAATCCTGTGAAATTATTTTTTTATTTGATAATGAAGCAATTGCTGGAATAAGCTTTCGTTTCATTAAATCTCCAGTGCCTCCAAAGATGACAATTGTTAATTTTGAAGGAATTTTATTATTATCTTTCATATTGCTTTTTGGGATACATGTATTATAAATATAAGGTTTATTAAAATTATAGTTTAGTAAATATTATAAGTACATATTTCCAATTGCTTTTATGAATAGGAAGATGATTTATCTAGATAATGCTGCAACGACTTCAGTTTATAAAGAAGTTGTTAATGAAATGGAGCATTATTTGATAAAGGAATATGGAAATCCAGGTTCTCCTCATACCTTAGGAGAAAAAGCAATGAGAGAAATAAATGGAGCAAGGAAAAGACTTTCTTTTGAAATTGGAGCAAAATCTCATGAGATTATTTTTACTTCTGGAGGAACTGAAGCAAATAATTCGGCCTTATTAGGAATTTTTTCGGATAAAAAAAAGAAGAATAAAATTATTATAAGCTCTATTGAACATTCTTCAATTTATGAACCAGCACAATATTTAAAGAGTTTAGGATACGATTTAAGAATAATTCCTGTTAATAAAGAAGGTTTGATTAATTTGACAATATTAGAAAAAGCTATTGATGATATAACTTTAATGGTTTCAGTTATTCATGTGAATAATGAGATTGGAGTAATGCAAAATATTAAAGAAATTGGAAAAATATGCAAAAAAAAAGAAGTTTTATTTCATACTGATGCCGTTCAAAGTTTTGGAAAAGAGAGAATTAATGTAAAAGAATTGGGGGTTGATCTATTAAGTACAAGCGCACATAAAATTGGGGGTCCAAAAGGGAGCGGATTTCTTTATGTAAAAGAAGGCATCGATATAAAACCCTTAATCCTTGGAGGCAGTCAAGAGTCAGGAAGAAGAGGAGGTACGGAGAATGTTCCTGGAATAATGGGCTTTGTCAAAGCTCTTGAAATTGCTAAAAAAATTGATAAAGAGAATATAAGAAAATTAAAAGATTATTTAATTTTGAAACTGGAAAAAATTGGAGGAAAAATTAATGGCTCAAAGGAAAATAGAATTTATGACAGTGTGAATATTAATTTAAAAGAAATTGATGCAGAGAAATTAGTGCTTCACTTATCTCAAAAAGGGATTATGTGCTCTACAAGAAGTGCCTGCCTTACCAAGCAAAAAAAAGAAAATAGAGTTTTAAAAGCTCTTGGATTGAGTGAATTAGAAATGAAGAGTTCTATGAGGCTTGTACTTAACGAATACATAACCAGAAAGGATATTGATTATGTTGTGAGAGAGATAGAGAGGTTTTTGAGAAAGTAAATAAAATAGCAATTTTTAATTAATATTGAAGATTAAAGATAAGTATTTAATCCTGTTATGTGCTAATATGCTATGTTCAATAAAAAAAAAGCTCCGGATATTGAATGGAAAAATCCAAAATTTTGGCTGAATAGTGATATATTGACAATTGATAAATTAAGAGGTAAAATTATTCTTCTTGATTTTTGGACATATAGCTGTGTTAATTGTATCAGAACATTGCCTTCTTTGAAAAGTATATGGAAAAAATACAAAGGGAAAAGATTTATGTTAATTGGTATTCACACACCTGAATTTGAATTTGAAAAAGAAATTGGAAATGTTAAATATGCGATTAAGAAATATGATATAGACTGGCCAGTATTGCAAGACCCTGAGAGAATAAACTGGGAAAATTATGGAAATACATATTGGCCCCGTGCTGCGTTAATTAATGGTGAAGGAGAAATTATATTTGAACATATCGGAGAATCTGGATATGAAGACATTGATTCTAAAATCACTGAAGAATTGAATAAACTCAAGGAAACTTTTGATAAGACAAAGATTGATTATAAACAAGAGAGAAAGTATGATTTTAATACATCAAGAGAAATTTATGCTGGTTCTTTAAGGAATAATGGAATTGGATCCGGGAAAGTTTGTACGAAAGAGGGTTGTGATGAGTATATTGATAATGGAGATAATAAGAGAGATTTAATTTATTTACAAGGGGACTGGGCACAAGAGTCGGAATTTCTGGAATTTAAAAGTAAAGTGCAAAGAGGGCATATTGCTCTTAGATATTATGCCTTAGAAGTTAATGCTGTTATTTCGGGATTTGGAAAGGCAGAGGTATTGTTGGATGACGCTCCTTTAAGAAAAAGCGATGCTGGGAAGGACATTTCATTTGAAAATGAAAAGAGCTACATTAAAGTTGAAGGAGCAGATATGTATAATCTAATTAAACATCCTTCTTATAATTCAAGAGTTTTGAAAATTCTGCCTTTTGAAGAAATGAAAGTTTATGCATATACTTTTGGATAAGAAATTGCTAGAATAAAAAGCACGAATGCTTTTCCATCGTGCTTTGGGAAGAATACGAAGCAAGCAAAGAAGAATAATAAAATCTAACTTAGGTAAGTATATAGATAGTTTCAATTCGAGAGCCCTAGCAAGAAAGTGGGTACCCTCTCTTCTATCCAAGAAATTTAGCTCACTCCAGTTTATAATCTGCTAATCTACACAACTCTGTATATACCTTTTCGGTACTAGGCGGCACTTCTGCAGTGTATCTAGTTCGTATACGTTTACTATTGATGAAAAGTCTATTAACATTCGCGCCAGTCATTTCAACTAACCGATCAAGACTAGTGTTACTAAATAATTGGTTCAAGTGAAGAAAAAGCCATCCTCCCTCTTTAGTATAATGTTTCTCGAGAATATGTCTATTGAGCAGAGTCCAAGCTTCTAGTGTCTGGTCATATGAGATTTCCAGGTCCTTCATGAGTTCAAATTCTTGTGTAAATCGCATAATACTCTTGGCGGTTTCAGCAGGATCGCGAAACATGCACACAAAGACACAGTTGTCAAGATGCGGACGCCATACATTAAGTGTATAGGAAAAACGAGGATCCTTTAAACAATACGGCTCATTTTGCAAATGCTCTTTAATTTGATCATCAATAGATTTAGTTGATGCTATGCGAGTCTCCAGCGGAATTCGTGCAAGCCAGCGTTGCCATTGTGTTGGTATTTGCCGATGCACGTCGTTTGGTGTCCCAGTATGACGTTCCGGAACGACTTGTGCTAATATTTCCTCATTGATTTTGCGAATACTAACAGGTTCAAATGTTCCATCTGGATTAGAAGTTCTAGGAGGAATGAAGTCGCCTCCAGAATAGTAACTTGGGTTTGTAGTAATCAATGCTCCTGCAACAGCACTCGTTCCACTCCGACCACTTCCCAATATTATGCAATTTTTCATTCTCATATATTTCTAACTCCTTTCCTCATTTGGTTTTATTTTATGATTCATATTCTAATTGAAACTAAATCCTAACTTATTTTTAAATTTTCCTATTTATAATTATCAATAAAATTATCTCATATAACATCGGACTCGAATAATTGAACGCGGACACCGATGCTATACTCGGGAACATAAAAGCAATATTCAATTATTTATGTTCCACGTTATAAATAATTCCCATGCTTATACCTTCGGATAAGACATCAATTAAAAATGTTTATTAATAGTGTTTAGCATATAGATGCATGAGTTATAAAAATGTGCGAACATTAATCGGGGCAATAACCCTGCAGCATTTGTTATAACTTCAAAGAGCAATTCGGATAGCTACAGGTCTTTCTTTGAGGAACACTGGAAAATAGCTAAAAAGTAATCCTATTTTTTAGAAGTCTACGCTGCTTTCAAATCTTCTTCGTTGAAAGGAGCATAAGCTATGATTTTGCCATTTTTGTCCAAAATTTCTACATGATATTTTCCATTTGGCAATAAAATATTAATTTTTCCCATCATTCCTTTTTTTATAGGAATTTCTTCAGAATCTGATTCAGATTCATTATGATATTCTACATATTCTGGATCGGCATCTTGCAATAATAGAATTGCTTGATGGCGTTTGAATTTAGTCTGCATTCTATATTAAATATTATGATCTATATAAGCATTTTGAATTTAAAATACCATTAGAAAAATTAATTATTCTTTTTTTCATCAATTAGCAGGCATAATTCTTGTATTTGAGTTTTATCACTTAAAAAGTGAAACGAAAATTTTACCTCCTCGTGTCGACGGAAAAATAAATAATGGGGAAATGTTTAAATATAGAATTGTTTTATGGAAAGGGAAATACAACGAGTTGTGTCGTCGATAAGACAAAAACACAATCTGTTGTGGTACTCAAATGCGCTGCCCTTATTGCTTACATATCGAAACAAAAGTTGTTGATAAAAGAGACAGCAGTGAAGATGGCAATACAAAGAGACGCAGAGAATGTTTGAAGTGCGAAAAGAGGTTTAATACTCTTGAAGCATTAGAAAATGCGGGGCTGAAAGTTATAAAGAAGGATGGCAGAAGGGAAGTTTTTGATAAGGAAAAAATAAAAAGAGGAATTTCAAAGGCGTGTGAGAAAAGGCCGATTAGCACCGAAACAATCGAGAAAATTTTGGTTAATGTACAGGAAAAATTAAAAAAGATGAGTAAAAAAGAGGTTAAAAGCGAAGTGATTGGAGAATTTGTTTCTAGAGAATTGAAGAAAGTTGATAAAGTAGCATATATTAGATTTGCTTCTGTTTATAGAGATTTTAGGGATGTTTCTGATTTTAAAAAAGAAATAAAGGGGTTAAGTTGAAAGTGATAATAATTTTAAAAGATAAAGGAGCGAATGTTTAGGAAATTAAAAATGACGCCAGAAAGATTAAAATTGCTTGAAGAAGGAAATTTTGAATTATATAGATATTTTACAAAAGAAAATAGAAATCCATTTGAATATGATATTTATGGCAATTTGATAAAATGGGTTGCAGAAGATGTTAAGGTAAGTGATGATCGTGGTAAAGAGATTTTTACTCAGCCAAATGTTAAAAGACCTTCATTTTGGAGCTCTCTTGCAATTAAGGTTGTTGCAAGTAAATATTTTTGGGGTGATCAAGCTAAAGGTGAAAGAGAAAATAATATTGAGATGCTTATATCTAGAGTAGCAAACTTTTTTGAAAGGCAAGCTATAAAACAAAAGTATTTTGATTCTGAATAAGCTAAGATTTTAAGAGATGAAGTAGCGGCTATTTGTCTTAATCAACTGTGTGTTTTTAATTCACCAGTTTGGTTTAATGTGGGAATTAATAGTTATAATCCTGAAGCTGGAGGAGTATCTTCTTTTAAGTGGGATTTTGAAACTAATAAAGTTGTTTCTGCTGAAAAAGGTGAAGACAGGCCTCAGTGTTCAGCATGTTTTATTTTAAGTATAGAAGATAATATGGAATCTATAATGAAAGTTCAAGTAGCAGAAGCTATTTTGTTTAAAGCTGGTTCTGGTACAGGCACTAATAGGTCTCCTCTTAGAAGCACAAGAGAAAAAATTACTGGAGGAGGAAGAGCATCTGGACCAGTAAGTTTTATGAGGGGGTATGATGCCTATGCAAACATTATAAAATCTGGAGGTAAAACACGCAGAGCTGCAAAAATGGAAATTCTTAATGTTGACCATCCGGATGTTATGGACTTTATTGAGGCGAAACAGAAAGAAGAGAAAAAAGCATGGGCTCTGATTGAACAAGGCTATGGTGGAGGTATGAATGGAGAAGCATATGGGAGTATTTTCTTTCAAAATTGTAATATGTCTATAAGAGTGCCAGATGAATTTATGCAATGTGTTAAGGAAGATAAAGAATGGCATACGAAGTTCGTTACTACAGGAAAAAATTGTGAAATCTACAAGGCGAAGGATATAATGAAGAAAATTGCTGAGGGAACTTGGATTTGCGGTGATCCAGGAATTCAATGCGATAGCATTATTCAAAAATATCATACTTCTAAAAATTCTGGAAGGATTAATGCAACTAATCCTTGCAGTGAGTTCGTTTATTTAGATGATACTGCCTGTAATCTTGCTTCTATTAATTTAATGAAATTTTTAACTCCTGATGGTAATTTTGATTTTGAAAGTTTTAAGAGAATTGTTCGAACATTTATAATTGCTATGGATATAATTGTTGATGGTGCTAGTTATCCAACTTCAGAGATTGCAGAACGTTCTCATAGGTTTAGGCCATTAGGATTAGGATATGCAAACTTAGGAGCATTATTGATGAGTCTTGGATTACCTTATGATTCTGATGAAGGCAGAGCTGTTGCTGCTGCTATAACTGCTATAATGTGCGGAGAAGCATATAAAACATCTGCTGAACTTGCTGCGTTAGTTGGTTCATTTGAAGGTTTTTCTGTTAATAGAGAACCTATGCTTGAAGTAATGAAAATGCACAGAGAGCATGTAAAAGAAATTGAAGTGAATAAAATGCCTGTTCATTTGAGAAATTTAGTTAACGAAGCATGGGATTGCTGGACTGATGCAATTGATCTTGGGGAAAAATATGGATATAGAAATTCTCAGGCAACGGTACTTGCGCCAACCGGAACTATCGCGTTTATGATGGATTGTGATACAACTGGAATAGAACCTGATATTGCCCTTGTAAAGTATAAAGTGTTGAGTGGAGGAGGAATGTTGAAAATTGTTAACCTAGTAATTCCTATTTCTTTAGCTGGTTTGGGATATACGGAAAAACAAATTGAAGAAATAGTAAATTATATAGACAAAAACGATACTGTTGAGGGATCTCCATGGATTAAAGATGAACACTTGGCTATATTTGACTGTGCATTTAAACCTGCAAAGGGAAAAAGAGCAATTCACTACAAAGGGCATATTAAGATGATGGCTGTATGCCAGCCATTTATTTCAGGAGCGATAAGTAAAACAGTAAACATGCCTGAAGAATCTAGTGTTGATGATATCTTAGATGCTTATATCTTTGCATGGGAAAAAGGACTGAAAGCAGTTGCAATTTATAGAGAAAATAGTAAAAGAAGCCAGCCATTAAATACGCAGAAAACAGACGGTGAGATAGTAAAAAAGAAAGGAGTCCAGACAGTTACTGAATTTTTGAAAATTCAAGAGAGAAAAAAACTGCCGCAGACGAGAAAAAGTATAACTCATAAATTTGATATTTCAGGACATGAGGGATATTTGACTATCGGTCTTTACGATGATGGTAAACCTGGAGAAATATTTGTTACTATGCATAAAGTAGGATCAACTGTTAATGGATTAGTTGATGCCTGGGCGACCTCTATTTCGATGAATTTACAGTATGGTGTTCCAATTGAAGTTTTATTTAATAAATTCAGACATCAAAAATTCGAACCATCTGGATTTGTAAGAAATTCAAATGGGGGGGAAATTGATTCTAGGAGAGCAATGATAAGGACAGCATCTTCTATTGTTGATTATGTTGCACAATTTATGCTTAATACTTTTACGATAGGAAACGATAAACTAGAAATAGAAATTAAACCTATCGATGGCGCTATTATTAATGAAACACAAACACAGTTGGAAGTTAATATTGAAAATAAAGAAGATAATAATCAAATTGGAAGCAATGAGGGGCTTGTTTGTCCTCATTGCGGGGGATCTGCAAAACGTATTGGCAATTGTGCAACTTATTGCACCTCTTGCAAGCAGACGACGAGATCAGGCTGCGGGGAGTAAATAGATACAGAATAACTAACTTTAGAATTAATATATTAGATCTTGGTATATGACAGTTTATTTATTGTTTATTAGTTGCAATGATGAAAATATTGAATTAATTTAATTATCTTATTTCAATAAAGGCACGAATGAAAAGCCATGAAATTCTTTCTTTTTTAAACTTCCTTGATGTTTTTTAATTTGAAATATTGAATTTTTTACCGGAGCGACTAATATCCCATTATTCTTTAGCTGTTGAGATATCTTTTCTATAATTTCAACATTTGGAGATGATGCGCTGATAAGAATGTAATCATAAGGCGCTTTATCTGGCAAACCTGAGAATCCTGACTTATTTAATAGAATTACATTTTTGCAATCGGCAAGAGCAGATTTAGATTTTATTATAAATTCTTTCTTTATTTCTACTCCGTATATTTTTGCATTAGGGCAAATTGTAGATAGAAGAGCCAATACAAAGCCTGATCCTGAACCAATTTCTAATATTTTTGCTTTTTTATCTTTGATTTTTTTATTTTCTTTAATTCTGTCAAGTTCTAAAAGATTGAGCATAAATGCAATTGTATAAGGCTGAGATATTGTTTGTCCTTCACCTATTGGGAGAGCAGTATCTTCATAAGCATAATCTCTCAGATTATTTGGAACAAAGTTTTCTCTTTGAACAGAAGAGAAGGCATCAGTAATGATCGATGGAAAGCCGAGTCCTTTTAAACTTTCTATTAATTTTTCTTTGTTCATATATAATTTAGTGAATAAAAGTATATAAATCTCTTTCTTTATTTATTTTTAAGTAAATAGAATTAGAAATATAGACGACAAATACAATTTATCAAAAGATTTATTAAGCTATTTTTACAGATAGATTTAAGGAGAAAAAAATGAGTTCTGATGTTTATGAATTGAATGAAAAGAATTTTAATGAAAAAATAAAAAAAGGCAGATGGATTATTGATTTTTGGACAGTTTGGTGCGGGCCCTGCAAAATAATGGCTCCGCATTTTGATGCTGCTGCCAAGGAAATGAAAGAAAAATTCAATTTTGGAAAGGTAAATGTTGATGAAAATTTCGAAATTGCAGAAAGGTTTGGTGTAATGAGCATTCCAACAACAATTATTTTTAAAGATGGCGAGATAATTGATCAGAAAACCGGCGCAATGACATCAAAAGAAGAAATATTAAAATTTATTAGCAATAATTTTTAATTGAAAAACAACTGTCTTTTTGATAAATGATTCTAAGGTTGAGCAATTTCATCGCATCTTTTTGTATCATTGCCATATCTAAAGATTGCTGCATGCTTGTTTTTTACCAGTTCTTTATTTATGAAAATATTTTCTTGATAAACGTATCGCAACGATCTATTATAAACATCTTTCTCTGAAATATCTTTTTCTAGAAATATATTTTTATTCAAGATTAAATTTTCTAGAAAGATTTTTGCTTCTTGATACCCCTTTTCTCCTTTTTCCGGAGAATCTACACAGAGTAATCTAATTATTTCTCCTGATTCTAGGACAAATATATCTCCATCAATAACTCGAGATACTTTATTTTCTATTATATTATTTACAGTTTCTTTATTTAAACTTTCATTATATGCATTTCCTTTTTTTGTTTCTGTCTTATCAGTTTTAAGTGTTAGAAATATAATTAATAAAATTAGAATAAATATCAGAATAAAGACAAAATAAATTCTCTTTTTCATATTGACATAAAGTTTTTACTATTTATTTAGCTTTCTAAATGTAAATGCTTGCGTTAAGAACTAAAAACGATAGTTATTTAATTGGAGAATTATTTATATGGGAATGGATTATCCAAAGCTTGTCAGAGATAAAGTGCCTGAGCTTATAGAAGAGACAGGAGCAAAACCAATTACTCATATAGCAAAGGATGAAGAGTACCTGCAATTTTTGAAGATTAAACTTAGAGAAGAGGTTGAAGAGTTTATTGCGGCAAATAATGTTGAAGAATTATCTGATGTATTAGAGGTTGTAGATGCTATTATAAAGGCTGGAAAAATTAATAGAGAACAATTAGAATCCTATAAAAAATATAAAATTAATGTTAAAGGAAAATTTGATAAAAGAATTGTTTTGGATAAAATAAAATATAATAAATAATAACTTATTTTAATGAAATTACATTTAATTTACGGCGCAGTAAGTGCGATTGAGAGAGATTTTCAAATTCCTAATCCTCTTACTAGAATAGCTTCTATTCTTGATGATAATGTTAATGCAAAAAAGATTTCATATTTTTATCCAAAGCCGCAACAAGAAGAGATGTATTATTTTATAAGCGGGTTTTTAAAAGAAGAATTTAATTGTAGATTATTTTCCAGAATTAGAGCATTTTTTAATAAGAATTTGGAGGACAAGATTAATGGTTTTAGAAAAATATACGACCTGGGATTAAACGCTAGAAATGATTATGACTTAAAGAAGTAAGAAAAATTAATTTTAAATCAAAAGAAAATTAGAATATTCAATAAGGGCAATGTTTAAATATCATTTTTAAGTTTTAGCTAAGTGGCTCCGTAGCTCAGCCCGGTTAGAGTACTGGCCTTTTACAGAAAAACAAGGTTTTTCTGTCCTTTAGAAAGGACATGCCTTGTCTAAAGTAAGCCAGGTGTCGGGGGTTCAAATCCCCTCGGGGCCATTTATATCTTTTTGATAACTATAAAATTTAAATAGTTCAAATGATTATGGATATTGTGAGAAATTAGCTGAAATTGTTGTTTGAAGATGATTATTGGAGTTGTTACTAGCTATTATGAGATTATTGAGTTTCGTAGAAACATTTAAAAAGCCAGTTTTATAAACTTTTAAAGAACTAGTTACTGTATTATCTATATTACCCATGCACGTCCTACAGCCAAAACATACTAAATTGAAACCTGAAGAGGTAAACGTCTTACTTGAGAAATTTAATATTTCATTATCCCAGCTGCCGAAGATAAAGGCAGTTGATCCGGCGGTTCCTGAGGGAAGCAAACAAGGAGATATTTTAAAAATAGAAAGAAGGGAGGGAGATAAAATTCAAACTTTTTTTAGAGTTGTAGTCTAATTATTAAATGGAAAAACAAAAAAATATCATAGTTAGAAAATATCTAGAGCAACATTCTCTGGTGGAATCCAATATTTTGTCCTTTAATAACTTTATAAATATTAGGATGCAGCAAATTGTTGATGAAATGAACTCTAATATTTCCAATGAAGAGGTTGAAATTAAGCTTGGAAAAATCAGAATTGAAAAGCCTAATCTTATTGAATCAGATGGAAGTACTAATTTAGTTACTCCTACTATTGCCAGACTTCGAAATCTTACTTACAGCGCCCCAATTTTTGTTGAGTTAACTGTTAAGTTTGCTGGACAAAGCGATAGTTCTGAAGTTGAAATAGGAAGGATTCCTATTATGGTTAGGAGTGCAGTTTGCAATGCATATGGTATGACTAGAGAACAATTAAGACAGATATTTATGGATCCTTTAGATCCTGGCGGATACTTTATTGTAAATGGCAATGAAAGAGTTATGGTTATGAGCGAAGATCTCGCTGCAAATCAGCCATTTATAGAAGAAGGCAGACATGGTTTAAATGTCCGATTCTTCTCTCAAAGGGGCTCTTATAGAATTCCAACTACTATTTCTGAAACAAATGATGGAATTCTAGAAGTTAGCTTTAGCAGATTAAAGAGCATTCCTGCTTTGGTAATGTTAAAAGCCCTGGGTTTAATAAAAGAAGCAGATATTTCTAAGAGTATTAATTGTGAGAATGATTGTTTAATTGTAAACTTGTATGAATTTGCAAAAATTCAAAGTATAGAAGACGCTATGCTTGCAATTGCAGAAAAGTCAGGTATTCAAGGAACTAAGAAAGAAATTCTTGATAGAGTTAAACAGAGAATTGACTCTTTCTTCCTTCCGCATATTGGACTAGAAAAATCAGTAAGAATTGAAAAAGCACTAACTTTGAGCAGATTAATTAACTTATATATTAAAGCAAAGGAAAATGATAAAATTAGAACGGACAAAGACCATTATGCAAATAAGAGAGTAAAGTTATCTGGAGATTTAATGTCTGATTTATTTAGAGTTAATCTCGGCATATTCGTCAGAGATATTCAATATTCATTGCAGAAAGTTGCTAAAAGAAAGAAATTTTATTCAATAAAAA
>ORJL010334182.1_pt1 | contig 21037 bp, 14 predicted proteins | sample 1779941 | NCBI WGS metagenome assembly ORJL01 (sample SAMEA104232317, study PRJEB22302) | groundwater metagenome | biome: forest; feature: aquifer; material: groundwater | place: USA | collected 2011-08-07 | depth 5.8 m
GCTGGAATTCCTTCTCGTTCAACGGAAGTTCCAGCTCGCGCGTTGCCGCAACCGCAAGAGGGTCTTTGTCGTATATGAATTTGACCAGGAATCTCGGCACGTCATCTCCTGTAAAGAACCTGCCTCCTCTATAGTAAAAAGCCCCACTCCCGTCAAATAGATTTCCGCCTTCAGTTTTCTTTTTCTCGTAATAAAAATTATAACACCGATGCATTACCAGGACCCTAAAACATGGGCGTAATCATTGTTTGGAATAAAACACGTTCGTCGCTTTTGCGCAATCGGATCATTTTCACCGTTGAAGTCGCTTTTTTGTCATATTGATCAAACATAAAATTTCCCACCCCTCTAAATATCGGTTTATTTTTATACAAATATACATCGCCCGCAACATGGGCATGACCAACCACTACCGCATCCGCGCCGACATCAACCAACCTCTCGTATAATTTTTCTTCATAACCGCTACTTAGAGCGCTATATTCTTTACCGGCATGAACAAAAACTATGGTCAGCTTATCTGATGGATTGTTTTTTAACTCTTGAATAACACGGTCTTCGCTGTTTGATGCGATTCCGCTATAATTTTGTGCGACCGGGTTCATCACGGCGCTGAATGCAATATACCTAACCAAATCGTCCTCTATTAACTCATCTGTAATTGCAACCTTGCCGCCTTCTTTTAGTAAGCGCATTGTCTCCTCAAACCCGATGCCGCCCCGATCCCACATATGATTATTCATAACCACCCAATGTGTAGCTAAATCTTTTATCATTTTCCACTTCGTATCAAGATTACAGAAAATATATGGATTGCCTGAAATTTTACAGTTAGTAGCTAACGGACCCTCCAAATTCAACGCCCTCGTCCCTTTCCCCACCCACCAATTCATGACGCTTTCTGATACTTTAGGCGCTTTATTGGAACGCGTTAATGTAACGTCCCCTCCTACAGCAAAATCGCTCGAATCCAATTGTGAATCTTCATACCACACCATCGAAAAATGGCTAGTCGTCCTCGAAACATCTGGTTCTTCAAGAATCGTTGCTGAGTTAGTATGCAAAACTACAGAGGGATTGTAAAACCCACGCTCATCTGCAAGAGCGGCTAACAGCCAAAGACAATTGGGACAATCGCTTTGTTCTGGATTTTTAAGCTGCACAATGCCTTCTAAATCTTTTGAAAAAATGACTCTTGCGGTCTCTTCGTCCATCTGCTCCGCTTCGTCATAGGAAAGATAGTGTGAAAAATCACTGCTTATCATTAATATCGTGTCTTCGTTGATAACATCCCGCAGAAGCCGCAAAAACTCTTCTTTATGGAACGTATCCCAAGACAAATATTGGGATAGCGCAATCGGAGTTACGGTAACCCGAGGAAAATAATTTGCGATATATGGTAATACTGAATATATACCGTGTTCATTTTCAAAAAGCCCTGCGTCTTCTCCCGCCAATGAAGAAGCCAGCAAGCTTTTTACGGTATCTGGAGAAGAGCGTACATCCCCGAATAAAGTGCTATATCGAGCGTTTATGGTGCAAAAAATCTTGGCACAATGATTAAAATGATCCGGTGAAACAAGAATGATATTTGAAAAACTTTGGTTCTGAAGCATTCTTATACCCGAAGCAATGGCTGTGGTTGCTGTAATATGGTGCGGCACAATAACTGCCCGTATACGGTAATCCGCTGGCGGTGACACATTTTTATTTGCATTATAAATCCCAAACATAAATTGCTGGGGAGAGTCGTATAAATTATCGTATTGGGCGACAGATGCGTCCTGTGAAATTATATTGGAATCGACGGCCTGGTTTTTTCTTAATTCCAAAAACCCTGCGCCGATTATTATAATCTCAACGATCACTAACAATATTGCGCCCAGACCTATCCCAGCTTTCATTATTTTTACTTAAAAAGAATTTCGTGCCAAGGATTAGTTTTTGGCCAAGAAGCCTTACTCTTGTATTGAAATGCCTCGAATTCGCTATCCCCGCCATAAAAATTCTTCTGCCAATCTTCGTCTGTTAGACGTTGCCCGCCGTATGGCCGCGTAAACTCGAACTGTGAAGACACAAAACCAACCGCTAGTCGCGGACCATTTGCGTCGCTAACAGCTGCAAAAATTACATAAGGAACCCCGGTGCCCTCATAAAGTATCCGAGGCGAATTCGCCGAATCTCCGCCGGTGTGGACATCAGCAGCTATTGCGGCCCTCTTATCCTTGGCCGATAAAATTGGCCCTTCTACCGGATAAGGCATGGCGCTAGCCAAGCCACCAACTAAAGCTACGCGTAATGTCTCCCAATCACTTGGACCATCAATAAAATATTCAGTACATGTTTTACTGCTGTCAGTAGGATCTGGTCGCTGTTTAGCGATGACCTTTTCTTTTAATATTTCGTTGGCGAGTTCTTTCCCAACGTAAAACTGAACCGTATCCATAAGATTAATAAATCCTTTTAATGCGCCCATATTCGTGAGCTTATACCCGCGATCTTCAAGCCCTTGTTCTGTACGTTTGGAAAGATAGCGTAAACGATTATACATCTCTTGTTGCGGCTCGATATATCCTTTTGGCGGAGCCGGAACCTTTCTTAAATCACAGCCACTATCGGGCCCACCCCCCATTTCAGCGAATGATTGCTTTGCATACAAAATAGTGGCGTGTCGCAATTCGGTCCAAAAAGCGCTCGCGGTCATTAATGTTTTCGCTGCCCACGCCTCCGATTGCATAAACCGCGGCAATATACTTACGTGTTGTTGAGACCACGAAAAAAGACTTTTAATTGTCCACAGCCAGGTTGAATAAATATTTTGGCGCCAATCCTCATCGCTAAGTTGTGCATTTTGTGCGGAAAGCTCTTCCATAGCCTTATCAATAGCCTCGCTTGTGGTTGGCCCGTAAAAATCCATCTTTGGAATTTGACTGGCAGCGTAGTCTGAACCAAGCAATGTCATTACTTCAATCACAGACGCCATAGGAGGTAATTTTTGTGTATAACCGGGCATTAGAGCCTCATCGCCTTGTGTAAGAAAATCTGTCCAGTATGAATCTATAATAAATTTACCGCTAAAGAATCTCATACCCTTTGTTTCAAGAAGCACATCCCCGGATTGTTCAACCCCGATGTCAGAATAATTTGCCGCAAGATCTTTAATCTTGGGATCGCGCGCCTTTATAAGATACTCCATTGCCGCAGCGGCCTCATCTTTGGCTCCCTTAGCCGAATCCAGTGCCTGCAAATAATCCACTGGCATCAAATCATCGCTGGTACCGATCAAAAAATTAATCGCGTCATCGATCGCTCCATAGCGTTGCATATCTTTTTGGTTTTCCGCCATCAATTGAGCTATCGCAAATGCGTCGGTTGTAAGTCGCGGGCTTTTGATAAAAAACGGTAGCATTATATACCACTTCATCGCCCGAAAATATTGTCTCCGTAAAGAACTGGAAGTATACGTACCACGAGGCGTAAACTGAGTAAAATCAACCTCAAAACTAATCCTCATATCAGAATAAGCTCCAGCAAATATCGCTGGTAAACTCTTGCTATCGGCGGTATAAATTTTCTGCAAATCCTCCGTTATGGCGTTTTCACTATCTTTGTCCAAATTTAGATTTGTTATAAACTTAGCAGCATTTTCGTATGTATCAATTTCTTTATCTTTTTCTACATAACTAGCCATAACCTGGTCGGGATCAAGCATCTGACCACCACTATAATAATCTATATCGATCGGTAAGCTGGCAGCGTTTGAAAGGATGGCATACGAAACAACAAAATAATTGCGCACGTCCTGCCATTTTTTACGCTCTAAATCTGTTTGCGCCGCAGCAAATTTTTGGCTTGAAGATTCGTAAAAGGTTCTTGTGAGTGATTTTATTGCAGGAAAGAATTTTTCATTTTCCATTTCGCGAAGCAATTCGGTGTATAGAATGCTATAGGTATTCAAAAATACATCGGCTGAAAAAAATAAGGAGTTTTCCGATCCTCGAGACTTGTAATCAAACGGATCTCCCGAAATGCCGCCATACAACTGAACAAATTCCCGCATAGAAGAATTGTCACGGCTTTCGACAGGCCGTATTTTTGTATCAAGAATATTTTTTAAAACGAATTTTCGTTCTTTAAGCAATTGGAATTCTTCCGCCGAGAATTTAAAACCGTATGCTTTTTCTATTTCAGAAATATTTTTTATAGAATTTATATTAAAATCTTTAGCTATAGCTGAATTTATATTTGTATTAATGTCTTGATATATAACACTTGCCCCAAAAGGTCCGGGTGGCGGAATGACAATATCATCTAAACCATCTTTATCATTATTGTTTATATTTGTATTTGTTTCGGCAGCGGATAAATCCTCGGTCTGCTTTGCGGCTCTTGAAGCAGAATAATTAACCCACTGTATATATAAAACGGGCACACCAACTATCAAAAAAACGCCCAGAAAAAAGACGGCAAAGGCTTTTTTGTGAACTAGATTTTGTTGTTTTAACCACTCTATTAAATACATACTTCTATACTATCACAAATCGGTTCTCATCCTTCCCGCGTCAATTAAAAATTTACTCCGGACAAACCGGAGTAAATCATTTAATAGTGCCCCTACACGGTCTAGAACCTACGACTATAAGACAGTATAAGGCGATTATGGATGATTTTCCAGCGAAGAACTGAAGCCTCTAGGTCAGGGTATGAAAATAGCAAATGAGACAAATGAGACAGATTTTAGAGGTGTGTCTCACCGTGTCTCATTTGTGGGTTGTTCCTCGCGCGTTACTTTCAAAAAGTCCATAATTTTGTAACCTTTAAGGTGTTCATGCGGATCTACGAATTTGTACCACGGCTCTAAACGAAACCACTCTTTTCCGTCTTTTATTTCCCTAACCGATTGGGACTTGGTTAATTCCTTAGGTGGCAGAAAGTCTTTATTGTCCTCTAATAGGAATAGTTGAACATGAGCGCCCTCGCCGTAACGACTTGCATTGCGCGGCTTTATAATGCCGTCTCTAATCCATTTCCTGAGCGTTGGACTCTTAATATTGAATCTACTCTGAAGATCGTACTCTGAATACCAGCTGTCTTTATCTTTGGCCAATGAGGCCGGTATTTCTCCTTCGTCAATAGCTTTCTGACAAATAAGGCATTTTATACCATATTCATCATACCAATTATCGCCTTCCGGGGTAGTTTGGTCGCAGATGAAACAGGTATAGCCAGTGCCTTCAAGATGAAACCCCTTAGGATTCTCTTTTAGCTTTTCTGCGCGCTCTTTCTCTATTTTCTCCCACTTTTCCATGAACTTTCCCATCTGTTCAAACTGCCATTTCTCCTGCTGGTATTTTTTGCCATCTTCCTCGGTTAAACAGAAACGATCGCGGTCTGCCGCAAAATTCTCATCTATTGCCTCTTCTTCTTTATGGGTCCACTTGAGTTCATCGGTCTTGGCATATCCGCATTTTGGACAAGTGTATTTCGTAATAAGTTTTTTGTCGCTATTGGTTTCTTCTTGATCCAGCTTGGCATCACACGAAGGACAAAGGTTTGGTTTTACCCGCCACTCCTCACCATCCGAAAAGAATGCGCGGTGCGGCAAACATTTATTCGGACAATCATACATGAACAAGACCCGATCCGGCTTATCGAGCTCTGACCAAAGATCCTTAAACGTCGACTTCATCACATTCCGACAAGTAAGACAACGGATATTATCCGGCGCTTCTGCGAATTCGTACAGCTCATCTCTTTTACGGTCGGCGTCCATCCATTCCCGGATCTTCTTTTCTTTGTTCAGATACCGCTCGCCTGCCTCAAAACGAAGGCAGAGCTTCGCCAAAGCTTCGTTCATACGAGCCGCCTTCTCTTTGGTAAACTCTTTGTCTTCATACGACGAAAGGTCTTTTTCGTTCCAAATTTTATCCATCCTACGACAATGCTCAACTGTGTGGCGATCGTAGAGATCGCGGTAATAGATTTCGTCTTTAAGATATTTTTCTATTTTTATTTCACTCATGTTCTATGAAAACCGAGGTCGGCTGGATTATCATATCCGGAAATGTGCTTGATGCTACCACCACGTTGCCCAAAGTCACGCCGTAACGCCGAGACCTCCTTTGCAAGCCGACGCGTCTTCTCGTCTACCCCACTTCTAATTTTCCACTGAGACCAAGAATCAATAACGAGCTTGCTATCTCCAAAAACCTTTTTAACTTCTAACTTATTGGCAATCTGTAAAGCATATTTGCAAGCTAGCAGTTCTCCATAATTATTTGTAACATCATCAAATATCCAATGTTTACCGTGACGATTAATATGCGACGGCGGAAGAACTTGATCTAATAAACTTTTACCGGTTTCGTCGGTCACGCTAGCCTCAACTCCTCTTCCACGGCCCGTTCCTGCATCAAAATAAATTCCTGGTTCAAGCTTGGGAAGTATCATGCGCTTCTTGGCATAGTCGGCATCCGCATCAAGCCATAGTTGAGCTTCTTTTCTGGTTCGAAAACCTTTATACTTCGCGTTGGGATGTCCTTTTACTAATCGTTCGCACTCATTCCAACTATCGACTATTCCAGAAATCTGATCTTCGGGTAAGTAATATGCGTAGTATTTATTCTTCGTCATATCAAGAATCTACTCACCGTCTGATTCTTCTCCAAGATCAGATTTCACTTTTTCGAACTCATTTTCTAATACCTTGAGCTGTTCTTTACTTTCTTTGATGAGAGCGGCTCCCTCTTTAACCTTTTCCAATCCAGCTTCTACATCGATCTCATCCTGTTTATCAAACCAATCCACAATATCCTTTATTTTTTTCAACGAATCTTTTAAGGTATTTTGGGTCATATTTTTATTGCTGATTAATATTATTAACTACGGATTTTATATTGCCATCAGAAACTTTTATATCCAGCTCTTCTCCTACATTAACTTGTGTAACGTTTTTTACCACTCTTCCCGAAACAGAAACGATGCTATAACCGAGCCTAAGCTGGCGAGATGGATCAAAAATCTGCAATTGCTTCTCTGCGCTACCTAGCATTTTACTTTTATTTTCAATCCCTCTCTTTAGACTGCTTAAAAGAAATTCGGTAGCTGTTTCAACGCGGCGCATCGCCGCATCTAATGCTCCTTGATATTTATAGACTATATCTTTCCCGATAACTGCAATGTCATTAATAACTTTTTCCCATGATTTATTCAAAACCGCAGGAACTAACGAGGGAGTCGAAACTGCTTTGTCGGCAGCCAAAGACGCAAGCGGGACGTCTTTATCGTGACCAATCCCGCAAATTACCGGAACTTTAAAATCTGCAATTTTCCGAACCAACGCTTCATTATTAAATGCTTGCAAGCTCTCAAGGCTTCCGCCTCCCCTAATAATAACTAGAACATCTATATCTTTATCAGAAAAGTAATCAATGGCTGATACTAGCTCACGCACTGCAAGCTGACCCTCTACTCTTGAATTCATAAATTTGATATGGAAACCGTAGCGGCCTAAATTTGTCAGAAAATCATTAATAACCGCTCCTGCCTCTGAGGTAATGAGACCAATTTTTTGCGGGAATTCCGGGATTACTTTTTTCCGCTCATCCAGAAATAAGCCCTCGGCTTCAAGCTTCTTTTTTAATTGATCATAGGCTTTCTTGAGAACGCCCTCTCCTACCAACTCTGCCGACAGAGCCTTAAATGCCAATCTGCCGCTCGGTTTATATATGTCTGGAACCCCTTCAAGAATAACTTCCATACCAACCTCAAAATCAATTCCGCTCAATTCGTAATCTCTTTTCCATATCAAACAATTGAGAACACTTTCGTCTTCCGAGTCTTTAATCGAAAAATATATCACTTTTTCGCGCACATCAACGCTGCTAATTTCTCCTTGAATCCTGGCACGGCACTTTCTTAATTCGAGGTTCAAAAAATCAAGATAGGTGCTAACCGAAAGCGCTTTTACTGTTTCGGTGTTCAGTGAATCAATAACAGATTCTGCTGGTTCTTCACCGTTGATAATTGCCAAAACTTCTACTCCATACTTTGCAAACTTTTTTTCTTTAATACCTTTGATAGACAGGAGCTCTTCTTTTGTACTTGGCTTCAGCGTGGCGATGGCTTCAATTGCAGAGTTGGATAACACACGAAAAAGTTCCACGCCCTCCTTTTGCGCTGTGTCATTTCTCCAATCCTTTAATTTTTGTAGTAAATCATCGCTCATACTTTTATTTCAACAAAAAATCTTGCCACGAACGCTCAAAAAAATTATACGATTAGTTGTGTCCGAAATGACTCAGAATATCTTTGATGTCTTCAAACGTCTCGGGCTTTTCTGTTAATGCAATCTGTATGTACGCCTGCCGCACACGATCGGGATCCGTGCCAATTCTACTACACATCCTGTTAAAGATGATCTTCCCAGGAAACTTTGCGGTCCAAGAACCATCAGTTAACGACTGTGTGATTTCTTTCTCCATTCCAGCAAATTCCGCTTCCCACCCGCCTGCCGATTCAAACTCGTCCTTCATCGCGTCAATCGCCCTACCGTAACTTTTACTAAACTCAGTGCGTAATTCTTGAGTGGTTTTTGTTTGAATGCGTTTCGGGTTCGGAATATCGACGCTCGATTTAGCAGACAAAAAGTCTTTAATTGCGGCGTCTAGCGCCTCTCGTTCTGTCTCTTTTGCTATTTCGCCCAAAACCTCTGCAATGGCATCAGATTTATGCCACTTTTGATCCAGAAAGAATTGTTGCGCAACTTTCGCGAGAACATCGCTGTCGAGAAAGTAATTCTCAATATGTCTCCGCTTCAAACATTTCAACGTTCCCTGTCGCTCAAGATGCTTCACTTTCTCATCGGTAAGTCCATCGCGGTCCCGCAACAAAAAGAAGTCGATACCAAAAATCGACCGGGCGATTTGTTGCGCAGCTCTGTCCAGCAACGCAAAATTTCCAACAGAACCGACCGGGATAAAATTAAGCTCAGGCTGGAAAACCTGTGCGATGGAATGGTACGTCAATCGATCGATGCTGGAATCTTCCCCCTCTACAAAAACCAACCGCTTACCAACCGCGAAGAGACCAAGGTTTTGACTCATGAGCTCCACCAAATCCGGATGGTCATTTTGCAGTTCGCTAAGCTTGTGTGCCTGGTTAGCAGCAGTCCTATCAGTATCAATGAAGTAAACGTTGCCACTTGAATAATAAGTCGATATCAAATCCGCGGAATGCGTAAAGAAGATGAATTGATTCGTTCCGTCGCCCATCTTCTTGAGAGTCTCAATAAGACGAAATGTAAGAGTTGGATGTAGGTGGAGCTCCGGTTCATCGAATAGAATGATGGAGTGTCTGATTTTCTTCCACAGGATGTCGAAAGCAACTTTTACCACTTCTTGCTCGCCGGAGCTCAATGTTTCAAAGGAAAAGATTCCAGGCGTACCCTGGATCTCATATTCGAAAATTCGTGGACTCTTGGGTTCAATCGAGAATAGTTTTTTACCGGAAAGAAGCTGCCCAAAGATTTCTTGGTAGGGCATAAATGTATCTGGGAACTTTTTCTCGAGTAATTCTCTTCTATTCACGTTTTCATCAGGGGTCTCTTTAATGAATTTTGCGATTTGACTATCCCGGTTAGCAGCAGCTTGAAAAATCTTATTCACGAGAGCATTCCATCGATCCCGAAGAGTCGTAAGATAATATCTAAGATCAGTCTCTTCGTCGTAAGGGTTCTCGGTATCATAGGTTATAGGTTGAAATTTTACCGGTTGAAGTGATCTGTCCGACCCAATTTCAATTACCGTACTTGTATAGGTGCCACCCCTGCTTCTCGTATTCATGTGATTATTCAAAGGCGTATTCGCCTCACCCACCTTCACTCTCAACGTTTCGCCAAGAATTTCTTTCTCCTCGGGTCGCGTCGTCTCTATTTCAATGTCTAGACGAGGTTTCAGCGGATTTTGAAAAACTGCCTTGATTGCATCTTTGAGTTGCGTCTTACCGGAGCCATTGGCTCCGGCTATAATCACTGCCTCGCCCATATCGCACATTTCGAGTCGCGCGATCGGACCAATACCCTCTGCCTTTATTAATTTGATTCTCATATAGGATAATAATGCCTCGCGCAGTGCGAGATGGCAAATCGCTAGTTGCGCCAATCGATGCCTAATCAAAAAACTAAGATAGGCATCGTAACATTTCGTCGAGACATAAACATTAAGTTCGCATTTTTATGAGCGCGCTTTTTAGCTCATTCAATGCTCGATAAAATTCGAGTACAAAGGCGTAATAAGAATTAAAATACTTAGCTGTTTCCACGACACTAACACCTTCAATAAAAGCAAAATCCTTATAGTTTGCCCTAAGACGCATGTAATATGGAAATTCAAAAATTGAAATCTGAAACTTTCGAAGAAATTTTGCTCTGCATGTTCTTGCGTCAGTGGATCTAAAACTAGTTATGCCCGATCTGCGCTGCCATTCCTCAAATTTATAGTCGGCAGTCTTTGCTAAGACCAACTTGTAACGCCGATCAAAACTTATATTACGCTTTAAATTAGCTCCTGGGGTTTCGTGGTGAGAAAAAATCATTTGATCAAACACTTGATTAAGCAATCTCTCACTAAAAATAATCTCATTAGCTGATAATTTCCTTGTAAATTCGCCGACGCAAGCTCCGTGTCCCGACGAAAAAACACTCCTTTGTGGATTAAGAATATATTCGATGGTCAAAAGCAAATTGAAAAACAAATAATAGGCCTTTACGGGTAGCCAACAAGTTGATGCAAAAGAAAAATCGTTATCCATCTGTACAATCTTATATTCTTCGTCGAGCGACTTCTTCGTGAGTTCGATAAGATTTTTCTTGGTATCCAAGTATGGCAAGGCGCATTTTGACAATAAACCACCATATTTAAGCGTCACTCCTTGCGTTAAAGACGCAAGACAATCCGCATAGTTAAAATGGGTCTTAAACGCTTCCTTACCTTGAAATGGTGTTTGTAAAACAAGACGTGAGCTGACAAGCATATTATCGTCTTTTATTAATTCAATAGATTACTGGAATTTCAACAATTTTTATCTCTTCTTGGGTGAGACCGTAGAGTTTATATACGAGCTAACACACCGCATCAAAGCTTATTAAGCGCCGACAAGCGCCTTCGCATCCGCATAATTCTCATAAACAAAGTTATAAACTTCCAATCCTTTATATTCGCAATCACTCTCGGTGTAAACCTGTTCCGGTAACTTTGGAAACAAAACTTCAGATATTGTAATTTTCACTCCAGCACGCAACGGCTCAAAATCTCTCCAACCCGGCACCAACTTAGGCTTTAGTTGTTCTAAGAGTTCTTTTGCAACTAAACGCACTTTAGCTATTTCGTCAGGATTTAAATTTTCCTTGCGCAATAAATCAAAAATCGCCAATTCATCTTCGGTTAATCCTTCTTTCACTGAGCGTTGTTCTTCTTCGTTCAAATCTTTTGCCAATGCCACCAGGTCATTCAAAAGCTGATCAATATCATGCGCGCCGGAGTTATATTCCTTAAGCAACAAGTTCAACCGTTCCATAAACCTTGCCCGCTTTCTATTGCGCCGTACCATCTCCTCAATTTTCTCTTTCAATTCAGCGCTTAAACTCTCCGCTTGCAGATTTTTATTATCCAATTTAGCAAAGAAATCACGAAGTGCGTCAGTATCAAGCGCACTCAAATCTCGCAACCGCTTATGTTGTGGTATGACGTATTCACCAGCCTGAATTGAACGATCAAGCAAGTCCTCTAAATCTTTTTTCACTTGCGACACGTCAACGCTCGCCAATCCCACATCGCGCACACGCGAAGCAATCACACGAATAGCCGTCACCTCGGTATAATAATCATCTGCCGCCGGATCAGGTAAAACTGCTCGATAAGTATTCTGGATATCCGATGCGAGATTTAAAAATTTCTTTTTCTTTGCTTGGTCACTCACAATAGCATTGGCCACATGTTCAAGTAAAAGCAGCTTTTCCTCGGCCGGCGCAGAGATAATCTTCGCCAAATCAACATTTTCATCATGTAAAAACTTTTTTCCGCTACTAAGCGCGCTCTCAAGTTCGCCGACAAGCTCATCTTTGCTTCGAATGATTTCATCGTCTCCGCCAGCGGTTGAAGCATAAATTGCCAATGCTTTTTCGATATTTCGAAACACGCCAATATAATCAACGATCAATCCATTTTTCTTGCCGGGCGAAACACGGTTCGCGCGCGCGATTGCCTGCATGAGCGTATGGTTTTTGAGCGGTTTATCAAGATATAGGGTTGAAAGATTTGGGACATCAAAACCTGTCATCCACATAGCGCAGACAAATATGATACGCAAATTGCTATCGGCTTTTTTAAATTCTTCTTCTAAATTATCATGCAAGATACGTTCACGAAGCGGTCGCATATCAATCTCAAATGGCACCAAATCGTCAATTTCATTCTGGCTTTGACTTACCATTACCGCCATATCTACATGTTCATGTTGCGCAAGTTTTTCTTCTATTTTTTCTTTCTCGTATTCGTCACTTGTGCGTGATAAATCCATCCGCAATTTACCCAAATATCGGTCCCATTCAGCTCGCACTTTAGTATACATTCGCACCGCCGTCTTTTTGTCCACAGAAACCACCATTGCTTTACCGTTATATCCCCTTCCCACGAAATGCTCCACGATATCCCGCGCAACAGCGTTCAAGCGATCTTCTCGGGTTATTAAATGATAAAAGGTGGAAAATTCCTGCTCCAATTTTTCTTCTTCCTCGTCGTTCAGATCATAAAAATCCATAACCTTACCTATTTCCTGTTCCAGCCGTTCATTAACATTTTCCAATCGCGGCACACGGTTTTCGTAATACAACGGAACAGTTGCGCCATCGCGCACCGAATCACCGAAGTTATATTCCGATACATAGTCACCAAATGTCTCACGAGTTTTTTCCTCACCCTCAGCCATAAGCGGTGTTCCAGTAAAGCCGATAAACGCCGCCTTCGGCAATGCGCGACGCATATTCTGCGCCATAAGGTCATATTGGGTTCGGTGCGCCTCGTCCGTCATCACAATAATGTCGTCACGTTCAGAAATTGCACCCGTAATATCTTGAAACTTTTGAATTGTAGTAAAAATCTGCCGATGATCTGCCCGCAGTAATTCCTTAAGATGCACAATGGATTCAGCGTGTACCTCTTGTTCATAGACCGCGCCAACTGTAGCAAAATTTTTGTACGCTTGCCGGTCTAGGTCGCTTCGGTCAGTCACAATAACAAAGGTAAAATTTCCTTGCACCTTGCGGAATACTTTTTGAGATAGATACACCATTGAATACGACTTGCCTGATCCTTGTGTATGCCAAAAGACGCCGAGCTTCCCCTCGTTTACCTCGCGATCAATCACTTTTTGAAATGCGCGGTTTACGCCGTAATACTGAAAATAGCGTGGAACGATCTTTTTTGCTTCGGCTAACGACTCGTCATACAAAATATAGTTTTCAAAAATATCCAGCATTCGTTCTTTATCACATACACCGCGAATCATGGTTGCAATATCCGTCTTCGGTCTGTCGTCTTCACTTTCGGCCTTCTTCCATTCATTGAAAAATTCGTATTCTGCGGTTAATGAACCAAATCTGTTTTCAATTCCATTGCTAATAATAATACCGAGGTTATACCAAAGTAATTTCGGAATAGTATCTTTATAGTCGCGCAAATTATCACGATAGGCATCCACTAAACTTTTATGCGACGCCTTGAGCTCCAAAAGCACGAGCGGAATGCCGTTTACATAAAGCACTACATCAGGCCGACGTGTGTGCATTTCGCCAACCACCCAAAGCTGGGAGACGCATAAAAACTGGTTGTTTGCCGGAGTTGCAAAATCAAAAAAGCGCACGATTTCGGTTTCGTATTCTCCATCTCTTCCCATCGCTTGCACACTCGCACCATCACGCAAGAGCTGATAAATCTCTTTATTTGCGTTTACCAAAGACAAGTGCGATCGGTCACGGATAAGTTGCTCAACGGCTTGTTCCAGAGCTTCTTTTGGCAAATCCGTATTCAGTTTTTCTAAAGCTGGCAAAAGATATTTCTTGAACACCACTTCGCCGCGATGTTCTCGACCGAGCTTTGCGTCTTCTTCGTCAGTATAAGCATTTACGTGGCACGCAGGATCAGCCCATACTTCTTTAATAAGCTTTATGGCTGTTTGCTCCACTAAATTGTCTTCTGAAAATGGGTTCATCTTTTATTATTTTTATCAAGAATTTTAATCAAATCCATTATTTGAATTGATTTTTCACAAATGCCGAGTCCAATCATTTGTCTTACAGAAAAACTATTCGCTGAAGGTATTGTTGGAGCTACGGATTCTATCAAATCTCCTGTTTCATCCCTATGAAATGTCTTCGAAATGATACCTACAAAAAAATATTTTTCTGGACCAAGGCTCAATGTACCATTTTTCAGATTTTGCTCTTTTATAAAAACTGGGCTTCCGCTTGATCCTGGAAAAACTTGAGCATCGATAATAAATTTTTTACTACCATTAAAATCTACTTCGTAAGGCGATGCGGTAATGCCCTTTCTCATAATTGGTAGATGGTTTTTTTGATCAAATACTCCATTTGGATAACCCACAAATAGCACATCCTCAATAGCATCAAAATTGTCATTCTCCGTCGGGATCATTTCTACTGGTATCGCTCGGATAAACACTTCTTGTTTAAGATTTTGTTTCAGTTGGTTGTAGATATCTGAAATATTACAGATAGCCAAATCAACAGACTCATCTGGATGTATTAAAAACATGTCAGTGAGGTTTGCCGTATTAATTGTAACTGAATCTCCTAATTTAGGATTGTTATTTTCATTTTTTACGAATGAAAAAGATGCTTTATTAAATTTACTGATAATTTTCCCCGTATTATCAGCTTTTGCAATTACGTGTTTGTTTGTCACCAGAAAAATTCGTTGCTGAGTATCATTTATTTTCTCTGCAACTAAAAAACCTGTTCCGATGCTTTTCCTATCAGGCTCATCAGTATCCGCAACTATGCGCACCGTGGAAAAAAGAAGTTGTTTTAAAAATGTATTGGGAATCATAGATTTATTTTAACTCCCGTTTCCCCGTCACCAACTGGGGAATTAAAAGATCGCGGGTTTTAGATAGATTTTTATTCTTATCACGAAGTGCTCTTATTTGAGAATATACACCGTTAGCAAAAATGGCAAACTTTTGTGCATTAGAAGAATCTGGCTTTATAACTCGAAGAGATTTTAAAAACTTAAAATGTCGCGCATAATTAAAATTTTGTAAACCAGAATTTAAAACAACATAATATAAAAGTATTTCGGGCATTCGCTCCGAATCATTGGTTAATAAAAGCTGGGTTCCATCTGCGCCACAAGCAAAAGGAAAATTGATATATTTAAAACAACGTGAATGATCTCCAAACACAACTAAATCTTGGTCATAAATAGTTTCTTTGTTGTCGGTGTAGCCCGCAATAAATTCTCTTCCTTGATCGACAATTGGAAATTCTCCGATCTGTAAATACTCGGTCGCTTGGATTTTTGTTTTTCTTTTGACTTTTCCAAGAAGGCTTCCGATGGTGACATCCTCCCAACCTTCAGGCAATCCGTTCTGAGCTGGCTTCACAAACCACTCGGTATAGAGAAGCTGTGCCATTTCTTCCAGCGCCTTGATGCGCCTTTCGTTATTTTCTATCAGGTCATCGTAGGCAGAAAGAACGGAAGCAATTTTGTTTTGGGTTTGATGGTCTGGAATTTTAATTTCGAGTGTGTCTAAATGATTTTTATTTAAAGTCGGGACTCCAGCTCCAGCATTAAATTTTTCTAAACCTAAAGTTTTTAGTTTATAATAAACAAATTTTGGATTATTTCCGTGAAAATCTTTTACCCATAAGACTGTATTTAATGGCCAACAATCAACACTAATATAGAGCACTTCTCCTAAAGCGCCACTCCTGCCCGTAGTTACACATGGAGCTTTTACTTTGTATTGATTATGAAAAGCCGTGACAGAAGTTGACGCGACGATAGGATATTTGCCTTCTATTCTGTCTTGTTGCGGCAAATCAAAACCTCTCTGCAATGATACGAAATTCTTAAATTTTTGTTTAGTCCAAATATTCATACTTTTTTTCTTTTACGAAAAGCTTTCAATCTAACCCATGACGGAAAAAGCGAGGTGTATTTTTTGTATTGTCTTCCCGTGCCATCTACAACTACAACACAATATATCTTCGATAAATCCACCAAATCCTGCTTCACTAAAAAAGTTGTAACGGGCGACTCTTCTGTAATTACTCTTGGTCTGTGTGTCGCAAAACTATCAGTAAGCAGATATTTTTTCTCCTCCCCAGCGATAACAAGAGAGGCTGATTCAATACGAATCGGCCTTCTCCCAGTATTAATTACATCTATACTTACGTATTCAACGCCTTCTGAATAATTTAGCGCGTCCCCACCATATATAAACATGTGCGGACGGTAATTTATTTTTACTCTCGCTCTATCACGCCATGCAATATATAGAGAAATTCCAAGGCCAGCAGTAGCAACTACCGCTCCGTACCAAGCGATCAATTCTGTGTTTACTTGAATTAAAATAGGGTCACTTGCCATATTATATAATCTTTTTCCAATCCTCTTGAATTTTCTTTTCTAACTTGTGCGCTTCGACAGTCATGCCGGTAAATTCACCCATCAATTCTTTCATTCGCGCCTCAAAATCAACCTTACTCATTTCTTTTTCTACAATCTCTACATAGCGCCCGGGGTTAAGCGAATAGCCATTGGCGCGAATTTCCTTAATGGTTGCTGCCTTACATCGGCCTTTAATATCTTCGTACTTGCCTTCCCCTTTTTCCTTGCGATAACGGCGCACGATACCGGCAATTTCTTGGATTTGCTCTATCGTCCACTGGCTATGCGCGCGATCAATTGGCATAAAAATATCTTGCGCATTGATAAAAAGTACTTTATTTTGTCTATCTGTTCCGTTTTTTCGTTTATCAAAAAACCAGAGCGTGCAAGAAAGTGTGGCATTCATAAACATGTTGGTGCCCACTGAGACAATCACGTCCACCATTCCCGCATCAATCATCTTTTTGCGAATTTCTTTTTCGGCATTGCCGGCATCACTTGCGGAATTGGCCATAACAAAACCGGCGCGGCCTTTGTCGTTTAAGGCGCTTGCAAACATTTGCATCCAAAGATAGTTGGCGTTTGAGATTTCACCTTTACCTGTAAGCGGAAGGCCGTAGTTGTAGCGCTTGTCGCCTTGCAGACGTGCAGGATCAATCACGATCTGCCCGTTCTTATCTTTACCTTTTACATTGAATGGTGGATTGGCGAGCACAAAATCAAACTGGCCGATCGATTCGTGCGCATCTACATAAAAAGAGTTTTCATTTTCAATTTTTCCAGAGAGACCATGAATCGCAAGGTTCATTTTGGCGATACGCATATTGTTGGCGCCTTTTTCTTGTCCATAAATGCCGACTTCTTCCATAATCGGACGTTTGGCTTTCTGATGGCGCGCTACGAAATTAGCCGACTGCACGAACATGCCGCCAGAGCCACAGGCTGGATCAAAAATCTTACCGTGGTATGGCTCGATAATCTCTACTAGAAGCTTGACGATAGATGGGGGCGTAAAGAACTCACCGCCTTTTTGACCTTCGGAACGAGCAAACTCTCCAAGAAAGTATTCGTAAATCTCACCGAACGCATCACCTTCTATATCATCGGGGATTTGGTTGAAATTTTTTAGAAGCGTGATAAGAATGCGGCTATTTTCAGCTGGTTTTGTGGACAGCGTAGTGTAGTCCTGCGGGAGAATGCCTGCGAGCTCGCGATTTTCTTCTTCAATTGCTTTCATGGCGTCATTGATGACGCGTCCGATATTTTCTCCTTCCGGCAAATTCATCAGATGCACATAACCTGCCTCCTCTGGTATAAAAGGAACGCCCCGCTGTTTGTAGTGGTCAGGAGTAACGGGCGGTTTTCTGCCGGACAGCTTTTCGCGTTCTTTTTCAATTTCAGCTTTGGCTCGGCGAAATTTTACATCAGCGAATTTCAGAAAAATTAAACCCAAAATCGGCTCGGATATTTCATTGAGCTTAAGTGAGCTATTAGCGCGCAATTGCTCCGCCGCCGCCCATAATCTTTCATGTAATTGTTTGCGATTATTGATTGCCATAAATTTACTTTTGTTTCAAGATTTTTATAATATCGTTTTTCTTATATCTTCGATCCTTCCTGGTTCCATACCGAATCGCTTTTAGGAAACCATTATTATCCCAATTTCGTAATGTATTTGGGTGCACGTTTAAAACCTCACACGTTTGTTTAAGCGTGAGAATATTGGGGAGGTCTTTTGGCTTCTTTGAAGGCATCCAGTACAACCTAACATAACCTTACAGCCAAAAAAAGGGCGGGGTCTTGAGCAAGCCGTTGAGGGCTTTTGGGCTCTCTAGACTCACTGGAGCCTTTGCGTCATCCATTGTGTTGTATGCACAACACAACCATAACGGAGATTAAGAGGGTTGGGGCTCAAACAAAAGAGCAGCTCCCAACAAAAATGAAGTACTGCCTCTACGCGCGCAAAAGCACCGAAGAAGAGGACAAACAAGCGCTCTCCATTGAATCGCAGGTGCGGGAAATGACCGCACTTGCAGAACGTGAGCATTTAGAGATCGTGGAGATAAAACGCGAAGCGCATTCTTCCAAAGATGTAGGCCAACGAGCGGTGTACAACGAAATGCTCGCTGAGATCAGAACAGGTAAATTTAACGGCATCTTAACGTGGGCGCCGGATAGATTAAGCCGCAATGCCGGCGACCTGGGCTCGCTCGTTGATCTGATGGATAAAAGCTATCTGCTTGATATAAGAACATACGGTCAACGCTTCACAAACAATCCCAATGAAAAATTCCTTCTGATGATTTTAGGCTCGCAGGCGAAACTAGAGAACGACAACAAAGTTATCAATGTGAAGCGCGGGCTGAGAGCCCGTTGTGAAATGGGATGGCGGCCAGGAATTGCGCCGACTGGCTACCTAAACGAGAAACACGTTGACCGAAAATGCCAAGTGCGGCTCGATCCGAAACGATATCTTGTCGTACGACAGATATTTGAGAAAGCGGGTAATAACGGATGGAGCGGGCGAGAGACATATAAATGGCTCGTCAAAACAGGATTTAAAACAAGAAACGGAAAAGCGCTATCGTTGTCCAACCTATATATCCTGCTCCGCAATCCTTTTTACTACGGTGAATTCGAGTACCCGGCGGGAAGCGGCACGTGGTATCAGGGCAAACAACAACCCATCATCACCAAAGAGCTATTTGAGAAAGTACAAATAGCTATCCACGACAAATATATTCCCAAAACCGAAAGCAAGGAATTCGCCTTCACGAAACTTATCAAATGCGGCTACTGCCAGAGCGGCATTACGGCAGAGGAAAAATTCAAGAAGCTCAAAGATGGTGGCGCCAACCGCCACGTGTACTATAGATGCACTAGAGCCAAAAATTTGGAGTGTCCGAATACGCCGATGAACGAAAATAACCTAATTGAAGCGCTCAGCAACCTGCTTGATACCGTAGACATGGATGAGATCGGAATGAAAACCGCGATCGAAGAAGAGATTGCACGATACAATAAATTCCGCATCAATGTCCTTGGAATGAAAACAAAAGAACGGAATGCAGCTATCGATATCCGCACCTATGCCAAATACCTGCTCAAAGAAGGAACGCTTATAGAAAAACGCGAACTACTATCACATCTCAAAAGCAGACTTGTACTTACACAAAAAATATTAACACTAGAAAAATAAATAATTGATAGTAACTTAAATACTTTATTCCGAAAATCTGAATGCAAACCATTCAACCAGGCGTTGAAGATGCAGTGGGTTATTTTTGGGTTTTCAACAAGCATTCATTCTAATGATTTAATATTTCTCAAGCAGCTCTTTTAGTTTTGGATCAAGTTCGATTTTGGTATTAATTTGCAGCATCGTTCTAAAAAGTTCTGCGCATTGCTTTTGGGAGAATGGCTTGGGGTTGATGGTAAAGGCGCATTTTTTATCGCTTGCATAAACATCAAACTTTGGAAATCTGCTTTTTGAAAACCTAAATGTTCCTCTCCAAACAATTTTTGAAATCTCACTTATTGGTATTTTAGTTTGCTGATAAAAAAAATACGAAAAATAAAATGTATTATCTTTTACTTTAAACGAAGTTCCGTATAAAAGTAGGCCGATAAAAACTATTTGCAATATCAATAAAAATCCCACTATAATCAAACTTTGGGTCCCGGTATTTTTAGATAAAACAACTAATGCCGCAAAGCAAGATAATGCTGGTATAATCCAATTTCCTTCGCTAAATAATTGTGGTCTAATAGTAATCATTTTCCTACTGGCTTTGGCATGTCAGCCGCTAAAGAAAAATGTGTTGGGATAACCAAAAACAAAAACACGCCAAAGACAATGGCGCTGGATTTAACTAAAAGGTTAAATTTATTCATATTTTATTGTCTAAATTTATATTAACATCGATATTGTCGTTATACTACACTACTTCAAGCGCAGCAAATCAGAGATAAAATCTAGATAAAAAAGAGATAAAATTTAAATAAAAACTAAAAATCGCCATAGTTAATATAATGACTGGGTCGAAAACCGCTCCAAAATCAGAGCGGTTTTTATGATGAATTAAATGCAACGCATCTAGGTCACTTGAATTGTCACTAGTCTGTGCGGTCTCTAGTAATCGAACCGTCTCGGTCGCCCTAGCGCCATCGGTTCGAGTCCTGGTCTCGTGTCGGATTTTGCGTTTTGATCACTTTCGAAAAACCGTGAAAAATATAGGCATCTCGGTCACTTGAATTGTCACTAGTATGTGCTGGGGGAAGGACTCGAACCTTCGAAGGCGAAAGCCAGCAGATTTACAGTCTGCCCCGTTTGACCACTTCGGTAC
>ORJL011270107.1_pt1 | contig 21036 bp, 20 predicted proteins | sample 1779941 | NCBI WGS metagenome assembly ORJL01 (sample SAMEA104232317, study PRJEB22302) | groundwater metagenome | biome: forest; feature: aquifer; material: groundwater | place: USA | collected 2011-08-07 | depth 5.8 m
AACCATCACCTCCGACGGCACGGCTGCTCTTGCCGCAGGGGACTCCGCACGGCTTCTCATCGATCCGGACGGCCTTGTGTCCATCGATGTGACGGCCGCCTCAAGTTCTGATGTCTACAACGCCGACGGAAGCCGCGTCACCGACGCCATCGCCAACACAGGCATCCTGAGCGCCGACGGAGGCGCTGTCCTCATGACCGCCCGCGCGGCCGAAGGGATCTTCGACAACGTCATCAATCATTCGGGCCTTGCTCAAGCGCAGACGGTCGGCGTCGAGAACGGCGTCGTGACGTTCTATGGGGGAGATGCGGGGGTTGTGCGCGTGTCGGGAGTTGTCGACGCCTCCGGAAAAGACGCGGGTGAAAAAGGCGGGACGGTGCATGTGCTGGGTAATAAAGTCGGTCTCTTCGGAGATGCGCTTATTGACGTGTCCGGTGATTCAGGCGGTGGCGAGGTTCTTGTGGGAGGGGATTACCGCGGAGAGAATCCGGATATTTTGAACGCTGATTTTACGTACGCTTCCAAAGACGCGGCGATAGACGCGCGCGCCATCCGTACCGGAGATGGGGGCAAAGTCATCGCCTGGTCTGATCAGGCTACGCGGTTTTACGGTTCCATAGACGCCCGCGGCGGAGGGCAGGCCGGCAACGGCGGATTTGTCGAGACCTCGGGCGAATACCTCGACGTCAATGGCATCCAGGTATCCGCATCGGCTTCCAATGGTCTCGCAGGGACGTGGCTCCTGGATCCCGTCGACATAGAAATTCAGTCCGGAGCGACGGCTAACGTGACCGACGACCTCGGCTCGCCGACCAGAACATTTTCTCCCAATTTAACGACGGCGACTCTTTTGGCTTCGACCGTCAACTCGGCGCTGGACGGCGGTACGAACGTAAAAATCACGACCAACGTGAGCGTCGCCGGCGGCAACGGCGATATCATCGTTAACGGCGCGGTCAGCAAAAGTATTTCCAACAGCGCCTCTCTTACACTCGACGCGTTCAGGAACATTATTTTTACTACCCTTGGTTCGATCACGATGGGGACCGCGGGTTTTGTGGAGTTGATCGCCGGGGGTTCGGTGAATGGCAGTGCGAACTTCACGCCCGATATTTCCATGAAAGACAGCCTGAAGATCACAGCGGACCAGATCGGAAACAACGACCCGCTCCAGGTCACTTTTACCGATAAAGCCGGAACACAAACGCTCGAGCTGATCAGCACTGCGACGATACTCGCTCAAGATGTGAATTTGGAGGTCATGGTCTCTAATTTTGATGCTTACAAGATCAAACAGGGGTTCGTACAATCAAACCTGAGTATGGATCTTCCCGGCAGCGACACTATTCTCGCGTCCGGAGGGGTTTCGTCCGTTACGCTGAGCGGCACCCTGACCACGCAGGTTCTTAAACCGACATTAAACTACACTTTGACCGACAGCGCCGGTGACATCGGCATCTGGCAGATCTATCTGGGCCTGACCAGCGCTTTGAGCATTGAAGCGGTTGGCGGAGATATTCTTGACGCCACCTCAACCATTACTGCCGGTGATACAACGCTGACCGCAAGCGGCACGATCGGCACGCTGGCTACGCCGATCTCTCTATGGAATGATCTAAGCGTCGCGGCTACGGCGGGCGGAGATATCAATCTCTCGGCGACGACCGGTAACCTCACGATCGGAGTCATCAATGCCGGCGGCGGCGCGGGAGACGCGAAGTTGCGGTCCGCTAACGGTACGATCCTGGATGCGAACGGAGACAGTCTGAACGTGACCGCCGATAGCCTGACCTTTTTGACGTCATCCACATTTGATGTGGGCACTGTGGCAGACCCGATCGAAGCGACTTACAATAGCTTGGTCACGACAGGCGTGGGCGGAGCCAGCCATATCACGCGCGTCACCCCAAGCGCCGGCGAGACAGCCGGTCTTCTGCTCACGGACGGCAAGATCCTCGGCGGAGAAAATATTGAAGACCTGACGACGTCGTTGTACGGCGAAGAGACAGGCGGCGCGGCAGAGGAAGACGAAGACTCCAAAGACGAGACAGAGGTTGTTTCGGAGTCCGCTCCGGCTGCCGCCGGAGGGAACACGCCTGTAGAAGAGCCGGCCGCCGGAGGATCTGCGCCGGTCAGCGAACAAACATTTTCACCCTGCGGAGCCTAAAAAAATATGAAACGCACCCTCACCGCTTTTGCTGTTTTGTCCGCGCTGTCTTTGGCGTCCGCCGTATTTGCGGGGGATGATGTTTCTGACGTGACGATCATAAAAATTCAAGGTGACGTGTCGTTGATCCGCGGGGGATCAGCCTCGCCGGCTGCGGAAGGGACGACGCTTAAGGCCGGTGACACGCTCAAGACCGCCGCAAGCGGCAACGCAGATTTCTCGATGAATGCGCTCGCCGGCTGCCGCGTGCTTCCGGGCAGCGAGATCCAAGTCAAGGATCCCAACAAAAAAACAATGCTCGTCAAGCTCACGAACGGCAAGGCGATGTTCAATCTTGAAAAACTGCCGACGAAGTCCTCGTTCAAGGTCGAGACGCCCACGGCCGTCGCTTCGGTGCGCGGGACGCAGTTTTTGGGAAACGTTTTAGAAAACGGAAACAGCACGTTCGCCGTGCGCGACGACGCGATCGAAGTGTTGAGGCTCTCCGGCGGCGAGCCCGTCGGTGAACCCGTGACCATCGGAGAAGGTTTTTCCTGCGACATCACGAATTCGGGCTTCGAGTCGCGCAGCGCCTCGGGCGCGGAGCTCGCGTCGATGGAGCAAGTGGGTTTCGTCAGGACCTGCTCTTAAACAGGCCCCATTTGGTTTTCCGCAACGCCATCAGGTAGACTCTAATAGCCATGACGCTAGCCGCCGCCATTCGTATTCTTTTGCTTGAAGAGTCCGCCGCAGACGCAGAACTTGTCGAAGCGGAGCTCCTCCGCGCCGGCCTCACATTTATTTCCAAACGAGCTTCGAATCAGGAAGAATTCCTCGGAATGCTGGACGACTTCCAACCGCAGATCGTCCTCTCGAATTATGAGATCGAAGGTTTTGATGGTCTCGTCGCGCTGGAGCTGGTGCGCAAGAAGCGCCGCGACGTGCCGTTTATCTTCGTTTCGTGGACGATCCACGAGGATTCGGTGATCGACGCGATGAAGCGCGGCGCCACCGATTATGTGTTCAAAGATCAATTGCAGCGTCTGCCCTTGTCGATGATCCGCGCCTTGCGCGAAACCGAGGAGCGTGCGGAGCTGCGCCGTACGCAGCAGAAGGCCATCGAACAGGAGCGCCTCGGCGCCCTGGGCCAGATGGCGAGCGGGATCGCGCACGATTTTTCCAACGCCCTCACGCCGGTGCTCGGTTTCAGCGAACTCCTCATCGACCATCCCGAATTTTGGAACGACAAACAGCTTCTGAGCGAATACCTCCACATGATCAACACGTCCGCCAAAGACGCCATGCACATCGTCGGACGTCTGCGGGAATTTTACCGGAAGCGCCAGAAGGTCGAGGTGATGCTGCCGATCGATCTGAGGCAGGTCGTGGAACAGGCCGTTCTTTTCACGCGCCCCAAATGGAAGGATCAGGCGCTTGCCGCCGGTGTCATCATCCGCGTCGACACGGAGCTCATGGATCTGCCGCGCGTGGCCGGGAATGACTCCGCGCTGCGCGAGGTGCTCACGAATCTTATTTTCAACGCCGTCGACGCGATGCCCAAGGGCGGTACGATCCGGTTTTACGCGTGGTCCGACCAGGGCCAGGTCGTCCTTGAGGCTTCAGACACGGGGACCGGGATGAGCGAGGAGGTCCGCGCACATTGTTTCGATCCGTTTTTCTCGACGAAGGGGCGCCGCGGCACAGGTCTGGGCCTGGCGATGGTGTACGGGGTCATTCTTCGCCACGACGGCACTATTTCCGTCGAAAGCGAGCCCGGGAAGGGGAGCAAGTTCATCATCCGCTTGCCGGTCTACCGTCCGTCGAACGAAAAGAAGTCTGACGGCACGGTCGAGATGCTGCCCATGGCGACGGCCGTCCGGCCGTTCCACGTGCTGGTCGTGGATGACGAGCCGCTGGTGCGTCAGGTTTTGCGCGATTACCTGTGCGGCGACGGCCACGCGGTCGAGACAGCCTGCAGCGCCGAAGAGGGACTCCGCAAATTCTCCGCGGGCGCGTATGACGTCGTTCTTACCGATTGGGCGATGCCTGGCAAGCGCGGCGACGAGTTTACGGCAGAGATCAAAGCGTTGTCTCCCAAGACACCCGTGATCATGCTCACCGGTTTTGGGGAACTCATGAAGGCCAAGGGCGAAACCGTGCCCGGCGTCGACATCCTCCTCTCCAAGCCCCCTACGCTCGCGTCGATCCGCGAAGCGGTCCTCCGCGTGACGCCGCTCGTCGTCTAGTACACGCCACGCGCTTGACAGTCCAAGCGGGCCGCTGTATAGTGACGCCATATTTGCGGGTCAATCCAAATCGGAATTCCAACACGGAAGGAAAGAAAATGCGGCATCTTAGAATCGCTTTGATTGCTTTTCTCGGGCTTGCGCTCGTCACGGTTGGTTGCAAGAAGAAGACCGACGACGTGAACCTCGCTACGAATACCGGTTTTGATTCGCTTCAAACCGAAGAGCTTGCCCAGCTTCCGCAGGCCGGCGGCGCATCTACGAACCAGCAGACCGCGATCGAAGTGCTTCCGATCGAGACCTCTCCCGTCACGCAGGCCGTCTCCGCGACGGGCGTTCCCTCCGCCGAAGGCCTTTCCTATCAGCAGAAGATCCAGACCGCGCTCAAAAATGCAGGCCTTTATAACGGAGCCATCGACGGCAAGATCGGCCCGGGCACCCGCAAGGCGATCGAGTCTTTCCAAAAAGATCATAACCTTAAGGTGGACGGAAAAGTCGGCCCCAAGACGTGGCTTGCGCTCGAGCCCTATTTTACCGGTCAGGCTCAGCAGGTGAACACGTCAGAGCAGGTGCCGACCGTTCAGTAATTCCAGGAGCCTGATTTAAAAACCCCCGGGGTCTTGCCCGGGGGTTTTTTATTTTCCCTGGGCGTCGAACACGCCGAGACGGACAGCCTCGGCGAAAGAGACGATCACGATGCGAGGATTTCCTTCCCAGGTGGGGTAGTAGTCGAGGTTCGCGTCAAGTGGGCCAAACGAGGCGCGGATGATCCCGGGATGGTTGGCTGTCCAGCGGTGCCAATCCAGAACTTCGTTGGAGTAGAGCGCGGCCCATTGGGCGGTCCCATTTTCTTTAAGATTGGAATTCAGCGCGGCACCCGTCGCGAGCACCGCCCGCGCCGTTTTTTCAGAGATCCGGAACGTTTCGGCGGGCCTGGCTTCGGTGAACGCCGCAAAACTTCGTGCATAGCGTGTTTCGGAGCCGCGCCGGTGTGTGAGTGATTCGGCCGATTGTATGATTCGGAATGCGTTGGCTCCAAGAGCGGCAAACAGTAGCGCCACCAAGGCTGTTTTGACTGGTTTTGAGCGGCCGCTCAGAAAAAAGAAACCTCGCGCGGCCAGGACCCCCATGAATGGCAGGATCGGAATATAATTTCGGACGAGCATCACGTGTTGTCCTGCGAAATAGCTGATGTAGATCGCTGGAAATGCGAAGAAAACCGCAGCGTCACGGCTGTTTTCGCGCCAGATCGAAACGATACCGACGCCTGCCAAGAGCGAGAATAATAGGGCGGCGGGTGCGTAAGAAGACAAGAGGGGCCCCGTCAGGTAGCGCATCATCAATGGAAGATGCTCGCTCCAGGCCGCCACCGTATATCCCCCGAAAGAAGCGCTGTATTCGTGAGCGGTGCGCATCACGTCGGCCCAAACGCGGAGCGGTTCGAACAGGATGCCGGGTGTGGTCAAAAAAAATGTGAGGGCGAACGTTAACAAAGCGGCCAGTGCGGTGCGCGCCCCCGCCGTGTCCCTTTTGTTTTGAGGCGCGGCGGCCAGGATCACAGGGACCAAGAGCAGCGCCATGGGATATTTGCAGCTGGCCGCCAGACCGGCCGCAACGCCCGCTGTTCTTATTTGACCGCGCATTGCCAATAGAAGTGTCAAGGCCGCAAACGCGGTCATCGGACCGTTGGGCGAGACCCAGAGGGCGTGGTAGTACCCTTCCCAGGAGAGCGCCACGATCGCGGCGGCGAGCAAAGCTTCGGCTGGCCGGCGCCCCCAACGCAGGACCAGGGAGTACACGAACGGAATGGTCAGAAGCGTGATGAGGCAAAAAACGGTTCTCGCTCGGATCAAGAAGATGTCGGAACGCATCAGGTCGATCAGGGCAACGCGGGTGTATGTTTCAGAGAAGAATCCTATTGCATGCTTAAGGAGTTCCGGCAAAAGGCAGGCCAACAGAAGATCATGGCTGAAGGACGGGTAGATGTAGTTGGGGGGTAGAAGGGACCCGGTTGTCACGCTGTGGCGAGCCCAAGAGAGCACGCTGCTTTCGTCCCACTGGTAGCCAAAGTCGATGCCGCGGAGGCACATCGCCGCCGCAAAAGCGCACAAAATGACTAGAAGAAGCGAAGCGGTTCGCTTGTGCATGCGAGGATTGTATCATAAGATACCCACATGCAACTTTTCCGAACGGTGCTGGTGTGGCGCGTCTGAGGTGTTTTGTCGCGGCGGGGCTGCCCGAACCCGTGCGCGGAGAACTTTCCGCCTTCGTGATGCGGTTGGCCCCCGGATGTCCCGGCGTCAAGTGGGCCGATCCGGCCGGGATGCACCTAACCCTCAAATTTTTCGGGAGCGTCGATGAGAAGCGATTGCTCGAGCTTACGGCAGCGGTGGCTCGTGCGGCGACCGTTGTGGTACCGTTCCGGCCGCATGTCACGCTCGGTCGTTCGAAAGGGGGGACCGACAAGCGCCGGACCGGCGAAACCCTCCAAAGCGCTCATTTTGAATCCTCATCCTGGGGAGTGGAGTCTATCCAACTTTACCAGAGCCGCCCCGGGCCTGCTGGTCCCACCTACGAGTGTCTCTGGAAAGCCCCATTCATGGTTTAATTAAAATTATTAGTTAATCTTGATTATTTATAATTATTGGTATATATTGTCAATCATTGTTAATTTTGTCTGTTTTTGAAACCCTCAAAGGTGCGGGGTTCTTCACGGTGTTCGCCCCTTCCGATGGAGCGAAAGGCGTGATCCAAGCCATCGACCGGGCCATGACGCCGAAGGAGTCGTAATTCCAGGCCAGATAGATTAGAATAGAACAGATGAAGACTTCAAGTAAACTTGAGACGTATGAAATTTAAAGCCGCAACCCTTTCGGCCGTACTTTTTTTCTTCGCATCCGATGCCCACGCGGCGTTGGAGGTCCAAGGTTCCCAAACGTTCGCCACCATGATCGCCGGCGCCATCCTCGTTGGCGTGCTCACGGCATTTGTCCTTTATAAAGCCGCGCATGCCCAGAAAAAAATCGATATCAACGTTCTTGATGTGAAGAAGATCGAGGTCGACACGTCGAGCGTGCACAATGACATCCGCGACAGGGTGCGCAAGCTCGCGACCAAGAGCGAAGACCCCGAACGCGCCGTCCGCGAGATCTCCAAGATCGTCGAGGAAGAGACGCACAAACTTCTCCAGGAAATTAAACAGGAATATTCGGTCAAGTACCAGGTGGTCTCCCAGGAGAGACAGCGCGAAGTCGAGGTTGCCCGTAACGAATACCGCGATGTGAAGGAAAAGTTTGACGACGTCAAAAAAGCTTATAAGCAACAGGAGACCGAGAAGAAGACCACGGAAGCTGTCGTGCGAGGCATCGCCGAAGGCATCGTCGTCGTCAACAACAAGGGCGAAGTGCTCCTGATGAACCCATCCGCCGAAAGGCTGCTCGGCGTGAAAAAAGAGAAGAAGATCGGCCGCTCCATCACCGAAGATGTGAGGGATGAGATGCTTGTTTCTTTCTCCCGCGATGTTGGTGAGGGCAAGGATAAGGTGATAGAATTCAAGTCGAAAGACGAGAATACGAAGAAGATCCTGCGGTCGTCGAGCGCAGTCATCCAGAACGAGAACGGGCAGACGATCGGCATGGTGAACATCCTGACGGACGTCACCAAACAAAAAGAGCTTGATGAGATGAAGAGCCAGTTCGTCTCGAACGTCACGCACGAGCTGAGGACGCCGATCGTGGCGATGCAGAAAGCCATCGCGATCCTGCAGACGCCGGCTGCGGGACAGATGAATGACCAGCAGCAGAATTTTGTGGGCATTGTCTCTAGGAATCTGGGGCATTTGAGCCGTCTCGTCGAAGATCTGCTCGATATCGCCAAGATAGAGTCCGGGAAAATGCGTTTTAAGAGCGTTCCCACGCGTTTGGACCGTGTGATCATGGATGCTTGTGAGACGCTCGACACGTGGGCGAAGTCCAAGGATCTTAAGCTTGTGCGGGATGTTGAGAAGGGTCTTCCTGATCTGCCGATGGATCCCGACAAGATCACGCAAGTCCTCAATAATCTGATCGGCAATGCGATCAAGTTCACGCCCAACGGCGGCCAGGTGACGGTAAAAGCCGTTTGGAACAACGAAGCCAAATCCGCCGCTGCCAGCGTCACGGACACCGGTGTCGGTATTGCGCAGGAGAATCTTAAAAAGCTTTTCGGCCGTTTTGAACAGTTTGGTGATCAGACCGGGATCAACGGGACCGGCCTCGGCCTCTCGATCACGAAGGAGATTGTCGAGCGGCACGGCGGCCAGATCACGGTGGAGAGCAAGGAAGGCAAGGGATCGACGTTCACATTCACGCTGCCTCTCAAGCAGCCCCGCAACTTAGGAGGCGCATAGAATGTCACAAGGGATCAAGATCCTGTTCATTGACGACCAGCCTGATTTTCTGGAGACGATGTCGTTCTGGATGCGGTCCAAGGGTTATGATGTGAGTACGGCGCCGGACGGGCTGAAGGGCATCGAGATGGTGAAGGCCGGCAACATTGATATCGTGTTCCTCGATTTCAAGATGCCCGGTATGAACGGCGTGGAGACGCTCGTCAAGATCCGCGAATTCAATAAGACCATTCCCGTCGTCATGGTCACCGCGCATGCGGATGACGCGATGGTCCACAAAACCAAGGACCTCAACATCGCAGGTTTCTTTTCAAAGATGGGCGCGTTCGAGGACCTTGAGCAGGTGCTTGAAGTCGTGCTGCGGAGCCTCAAGCGCTCCCGGACCAATCAGTAATCCGCAGCGCGGCACCGGACCGGTGAAAACCTCTTTCCATTTTGCTGCGTTCCTCGCCGCGGCTTTTGTTCTGTGCGGGGCTGCCAAGGAAGAGACCCTCTCGGTCGGTCTGGCGGCGCCGCTTACCGGTGACCAGGCCTATATCGGTGTCGGCATGCGCCAGGGCGCGCTCATGGCGATCGAAGACTCCAACGCGAAGGGTCCGATCTTCGGTGCTGTGAAATTGATGCTCGTCTCGCTCGACGACCAGCATAACCCCACGCAAGCCGTACTCGCCGCCAACAAACTCGTCGCCGATCCGTCCATTGTCGGTGTGGTCGGTCATTTCAACTCAAGCTGCACGAAGGCCGCTTCGGCGATCTACCATGAGGGCCGCATGGTCCAGGTAACGCCTGCCTCCACCAACCCCGACATTTCCAAGCAGGGTTTTGACACATTCTTTCGTATTTGCGCCACGGACGACGTTCAGGGGCCCGCCGCCGCAGATTTTGCCTTCGGAAAACTCAAGGTTGCGAAGATCGTGATCATTGATGACCAGACGACATACGGCAAGGGTCTCGCCGACCAATTCGAAAAGAAATTCAAAGCGCTTGGCGGCGTGGTGGTGCGCCATGACGGCATCACCCAGGGCGAGAAGGATTTTACGCCGCTTCTGACCCGGGTCAAATCCGTGAAACCCGAGCTCATTTTCTACGGTGGCGTGTATCCTGAGCTTGCGCTTCTCATTAAACAGGCTGACAAGGTGGGTCTCAAAACGCAATGGATGGGCGGCGACGGTATTTTTGACCCGACGCTTATGAAGCTGACAGGACCCAAGCTCGCCGAGGGCATTTATTCCACCATGTTGGGCGTCGACCCGCATGCGCTTCCGAGCGCGCAGGATTTCGTGAGCCGTTACGAGGCCCGTTACGGTGAGATCGGCTCGTTCTCCGCCTACGGCTATGATGCAGCGGCTGTGATCATCGAGGCGATCCGCCGCGCAGGGAAGGCTGACCGCGAGGCGGTCCTCAAAGAAGTCCGTGCGACCAAGGATTTCCAGGGGGTCCTCGGCACCGTCAATTTCGACGAGCGCGGTGACGCCCTCGGCAAGAGCGTCGGTGTTTTTCGTGTCGAGAACGGTAAATTCAAATTCCTCGAAGAGGTGAAGCCCTGACCCCACCACCCTTGCCCCAAAAGGAGGTGGTGGGGTGAGCTTCGAAGCTGAGGCTGGACTTTTTGTCCAGCAGCTCTTGAACGGTCTGACGATCGGCATGGTCTACGCGTTGATCGCGCTCGGCTATACGATGGTTTACGGTGTCCTCCAGCTCATCAACTTCGCGCACGGCGAAATTTTTATGGTCGGCGCGTATCTGGCCCTTTCTGCCATTTGGCTTTTTGCCTCGGTTTTCGTGGGCGCCCCGTTCTGGATCGTCCTGCCGGCGGTCGTCGTGCTGTCGGTGCTCGGTTCGGCGGCGCTCGGCGCGGGCGTCGAGCGCGTCGCCTATAGGCCGCTGCGCGGTTCTCCGAAACTCACGGCGCTGATCACCTCGATCGGCGTCTCGTTTTTTTTGCAGAACGCCGTTATGCTGATCTACGGCTTTCGCGAGCAGAGCGTGCCCGAAGTGGTCCCAAGCGTGCATTTCGAATGGGGCCTCGTTTCATTTTCGCTGATGCAGGCCGTGATCTTCGCGACCTCGATAGGGCTGATGTTCTTCCTCACCTGGTTCGTAAAGAGCACGAAGCTTGGCAAAGCCATGCGTGCGTGCGCCGAGAATCCTGATGCGGCCAGGCTCATGGGTATTTCGGTCAACGCGGTCGTGCGTGCGACGTTCGTTCTGGGTTCGGCGCTCGCGGCCGTCGCGGGCTCTCTCTTCGCGCTTTATTACGGAAGCATCAATTTTCATGACGGCTATCTTGCCGGACTGAAAGCGTTCACGGCGGCCGTTCTGGGCGGTATCGGCAGTGTGCCCGGCGCAATGCTGGGCGGTATCCTTCTGGGTGTGCTGGAAGGGCTTGGCGCCGGATACATTTCCTCGGAGTGGAAGGATGTGTTCGCGTTCGTCTTGCTCGGCGCGGTCTTGATCTTCCGTCCATCCGGCATTCTCGGCGAAAATCTGCCCGAGAAGGTTTGAGCGTGCGATTCCCGCTTCCCGACAAGCCGGCGGTGCGCGTCCCGGCTTTCCTCTTTCCGCTCGCGCTGATCCCGCTCTTTGACCACAACGCTTACCACATCGATCTTCTCACCAACATCTTTATTTACGCGCTCCTGGCGATGGGTCTCAACATCGTGGTCGGGTTCACGGGTCTTTTGAACCTCGGGTACGCCGCATTTTTTGCGATCGGAGCCTACACGTATGCGTTGGCGAACCTGCACTGGGGGGTGCCATTCTGGGTGGGCTTGCCGCTCGGCGGGCTTGCCGCGATGCTGTTCGGCGTGGTGGTGGGACTGCCGTCGATCCGCGTGCGCGGCGATTATCTGGCGATCACGACGCTGGGTTTCGGCGAGATCGTGCGTATTTTGTTCAATAATCTCGACCAATGGACCGGCGGCCCCAACGGACTTCTCGGCATTGCGCGCCCACGCGGGTTCGGGTGGGCATTTTCGGTGAATTCGACGCCTTATTTCTATCTCACGCTGGCGCTGGTCGCGCTGACGGCTTTTTTGCTTTTCCGCATGACGGATTCCAAATTCGGCCGCGCACTCGTGGCGATCCGCGAGGATGAACTGGCCGCCGGTTGTATGGGTGTGCCTGTCGTGAAGGTGAAACTCTGGGCGTTCGGCCTAAGCTCGTTCATCGCCGGGATCGCCGGCGTCGTTTTCGCTTCCAAACAGACGATCGTCACGCCGGACAGCTTTGATTTTGTGTTGTCGGTGCTGATCCTTGCGATGGTGGTGCTGGGCGGCCTGGGTAATATCTGGGGCGCAATGCTCGGCGCGCTGATCCTCGGACTATTGCCTGAGCTTTTGCGCGGGTTCGCCTCATACCGCATGCTGCTCTTCGGGCTTCTCATGATCCTGATCATGATGTTCCGCCCCCAGGGGATCCTTGGGGGACAAAGGATACGCCGCGAGCTTGCCGCGCGGCGGTCCAGGGGCTCGGCCGATGGCGCTGCTTGAAGTCCGCGGACTCTCCAAGCGGTTTGGCGGTGTGGCGGCTCTCAGGGCGGTCGACATCGACGTGCATGAGGGCGAGATCGTCGGCGTGATCGGTCCCAACGGCGCCGGCAAAACCTCTTTTTTTAATTGCATCACCGGCCTTGTCCGTATTGACGAAGGGACTGTTTTTTTTCGGGACGGCACGGTGAAACTGAACGGCTTGGGCCCGCATCGCATCCTCGAGGCGGGCGTGGCGCGTACGTTCCAGAACCTGCGCATCTTCCGCGACATGACGCTGCTTGAAAATGTCTCGATCGGTTTCCACTCGCGCACGCAAGCGGGTCTTTTTGACGCGCTCGCCCGTACGCGCCGCTTTCAAGTGGAGGAAAAGATGGTCTTCACGAAAAGCCTCGATCTGTTGGCGATGGTCGGTCTTGAGCGCCACGGCGACCAGATCGCCGGTAATTTGGCCTATGGCGACCAGAAGCGGCTCGAGATTGCGCGCGCGCTCGCATGCGAACCGAGCATTCTTCTGCTCGACGAACCCGTGGCCGGCATGAATTCGGCCGAGAAAGAGGGGATCGTGAAGCTGATCCGCGCGATCCGGACGGACCGCGGGGTGTCCGTGCTGCTCATCGAGCACGACATGAAGGTCGTGATGCCGCTGTGCGATCGCATCGTGGTGATCGACGACGGGGCGAAGATCGCCGAAGGCCGCCCGGAAGCCATTCAATGCGACCCGCGCGTGATCCAGGCGTATCTCGGGGAGCGCATCGATGCTTGAACTGAAGCACGTCTACACGCGATACGGAAAAGTTGAGTGCCTCAAGGGCGTTTCTTTTTCTGTGAAAGAGGGCGAGATCGTGGCCCTTCTGGGGGCCAACGGTGCGGGGAAGACGACGACGCTTAAAACGATCTCCGGGCTCATCCGGCCCGTTGCCGGTGAAATATTTTTCCGCGGGAAGCCCATTTCGGGGCTATTGACGCAACAGATCGTCGGGCTCGGCATCGCACACGTTCCGGAGGGAAGAAAGATCTTTCAGCGCCTGGATGTCCTCGAGAACCTGGAGCTGGGCGCTTTTCTCCGGAAGGACGTCCGTGGTGTCCGTGAGGACCTCGAAGAGGTATTCACCCTTTTTCCGCTTCTCAAGAAGCGCCTTCGCCAGAAGGCCGGCACGCTTTCAGGCGGCGAACAGCAGATGCTTGCGATCGGCCGTGGACTCATGTCGCGCCCCGCGCTCTTGATCCTGGATGAGCCCTCGCTGGGTCTTGCGCCGCTCCTTGTTTCGACGATATTCAAAATGATCCAGCGTATCCATGCCAAGGGCATGACGATCCTTCTCGTCGAGCAGAACGCGAATATGGCGCTGGAAGTGGCGTCGCGCGCCACGGTGCTGGAAACGGGCGAGGTTGTGCTGGAGGGGACGGCCGCCCAGATTCGCAACAGCCCGGCCGTGCAAAGCGCGTATCTTGGCGGTTAGCCTAGGACGCTTTCTTTTTCAGGATGAAATTGAGTTTGCCGTTCTTATCGATCGTGATGTCCAACAGCTTTTCCTGGAGAGCTTTCTTGTGCTTCGCGCAGAGAAGGACGGGGAACATGTCGTCGGGCTGGGGCATGACATTGGTCACGGTTTCGATCTCAACCGACTCACTGGTCCCGCAAACGTCGCAAATTTTTTCAAGCATGATAGGAGCATTCTAGCAAAGCCGGAGCTAAAAATAAAGCGCTTCCGGACGGCTTTATGGTAAAATGCAAAACAATATGACCACCACGCGTTCGCGCAACAAAATGGAAAGACGGGCTCACATGAATATCCACGATACGATCGAAGTCGTGGAGAGTGAGACCACGGAACCCAATACGCGCGACCGTTTCGGCAAGTCCCACCGGGTGGCTGCCGGGAGCTCACAGAATGAAGCGTAATGTTCTGCACGGCTGCGTGTTGACGCTCGCGTCGGCCGTCCTTGTGGCCGCCATCGCCGGTGTCGCGCACGCGCGCGGAACGGACGTCAAGGTGGAATCCACCAATCTTGATCTTGTGCTCAATCAGAAGCGCGAGCCCGTCGACCGCTTTGGCATCCCCATCGACGAATCCACCGCCATTACTGTCACCGAGGACGGAGATCCAGCCGTCCGCCGCAGTTTCTGACCGGGTGAGCGTAAAGCGGGCCCCGCTCTTAAGGGTCATTTCGGCTTTTCTGATCGCACTTCTCCTCCAGACTCCCGCCGGAGCCGTCATTTCTCGTCCTGTCCTGACCGCCCGTGCCGCGATCGTGATCGATGCCCGGAACGGGGGGGTCCTGTACAGCAAGAATCCGCGTCTGCGCCTTCCTCCCGCGTCCACCGCCAAGGTGATGACCGCCTTGATCGCGATCCAGCGTCTGCCGCTCGATACAAAGATCCGAATTTCCGTAAACGCCGGCAATGTTTCTCCGAGTAAGGCGGGACTCACGCCGGGCGAGGAATATCTGATGCGGGACCTTCTCATCGCCACGCTCGTCGCGTCGTCAAACGATGCGGCCGTTGCGCTTGCCGAGGCAGTTTCAGGCGACGAGGATGGGTTCACGGACCTGATGAATGCCAAGGCGCGCGAACTCGGGATGAACGACACCCGCTTTGTCAACGCCACGGGACTCCCCGACCGTATCCACCGGCGCAAACAATACTCGACCGCGTATGACCTTACGTGTCTGATACGCCGCGCGTCGAGGGATCGCCGCCTGGACTGGATCATGGGCCTCACCAAGGCTTCATTCACCGGTTCCGACAGAAAACGCATCGAGGTGAAGAGCCACAACAAGATGCTCTTTCGTATGCCAAAATTCGTGAAGGGCAAGACCGGCTGGACCTACGCGTCGCGCCACACGTTCGTCGGCACCGATTATCCCCCGAACAAGAAGATCCTATTCGCGATGCTTTCTTCTACTGAGCCGTGGTCCGACATCGAGCGGCTCGCTCTATTCGGGCTCGACCGGAATTCCCGGACGGCCTAAATTTATGACCGATGCGGGCCGACCTGCCTGCCGGCAGGCAGGTATCGCGGTCGTCGGCGCCGGCGCCGCCGGGCTCATGACGGCGATCGCCGCCGCGCGCGCCCGGCCGTCCGCGCACGTTCTCCTCATCGACACCCGAAGGAAGATCGGCGCGAAGATCCTGATGTCCGGCGGCACGCGCTGCAATGTGACGAACGTCTCCGTCAAACCCTCCGACTACGAGGGAGGCCCGCGCCATTTCGTTCAACACGTCCTGGAAGCGTTCACACCGCAGGAAACCCGTGATTTTTTTGCGGCGCTCGGGGTGGAGCTCGTGCTTGAACCTACCGGTAAATATTTTCCAGCCACCAACTCCGGAAAGACCGTCCTGGATGCGTTGATGAAGGAAGCATCCCGTCTGGGCGTCGCGCTCGAGCCCGGCCGCCGCGTGACGCGTGTCGACAAGCCGTCCCGCCGCCTGGCGGGTGCGGCGGAAATGTTCCGCTTGACGCTCGAAAGCGACGAAGGTTCCTCGCACGTCGAGGCGCGCCGGGTGGTCCTCTGCACGGGCGGGCTCTCCTATCCCGAGACCGGCAGTGACGGCACCGGTTATCAAGTGGCCGGCGCGCTTGGCCACTCATTGGTGCCCACGCGGCCGGCGCTTACGCCTCTGCGTACCGCGGATCCGGATTGGCCGCTCCTGAGCGGCGTCACCCTTGATCTGCGGCTGTCTTTTTATCGGGACGGCAAGAAGTCCGCCGAGCGCGCAGGATCGTTTCTTTTTACACACGATGGATTCAGCGGCCCCGCGGCGTTGGATATCAGCCGTTTCGTCGCCTCGGCGCCGTCCGGCTCCAAACCCGAAGTGCGTGCGTCTTTCCTCCCGAAAGACACGGCTGTCGTCTGCCGCGCGCGCCTGGACCGCGCGCTGCAGAAAAAAGCCAAGAATTTTCTGGTCGACGAAGGTTTGCCGGCAAGTCTCGCCGCCGTGCTTCTCAAAAAAGCGGGACTCGATCCGGACGCGCCGCTTCGGACGCTCAAGGACCGGGATCGCGGACGGCTCGTCCACGCACTCTTCGAAACGCCGCTCTCGGTCGAAGGTGTTGTCGGATATAAGAAGGCGGAAGTCACGGCCGGCGGCATACCCTTAAAGGAGGTTCGCGTAGCGACGATGGAGTCACGCCTGGTGCCCGGACTTTATTTTGCGGGAGAGATCCTCGACTGCGACGGCCGTATCGGCGGTTTCAATTTTCAATGGGCCTGGTCTACCGGCACGATCGCGGGCCGCGCGGCCGCCGGGAGCCTCCCATGATCTGGCTTGCGTCTACGTCGCCCCGCCGCAAGGCGATCCTCCGTAAGTTCGGCCTGCGTTTTCGTGTGGTGGATCCGTGCTATGAGGAGGGGAGCCCAGGCCGCCACAGGCCTTCCACGCTCGTCCGTCTCCACGCGCTCAAAAAGGCGCACGCCATTGTCCGGCCTACCCGCGAGGGGATCGTCATCGGGGCAGACACGATCGTTTGGTTTGGCGGAAAGATCATTGGAAAACCAAAAAATATTGCGGAAGCGCACAAAACGCTTGCGAAGCTGCAGGGCCGCTGGCATGTCGTGTATACCGGAGTGGCGATCTTGAAAGTGCGCCGGGGTGTCGTGGACCATCGGTGTGTGTATGTGGAAAAAACACAAATCCTGATCCGGCGGATGTCGGCCGGGGATATTCGGCGGTATTTCCGCCGCGTCGATCCTTTGGACAAGGCGGGATCCTATGCGATCCAGGCCCGTTTTCCTGTGGTGGAGAAGGTGCGAGGGTCGTTTTTTAATGCCATGGGCCTCCCTATAGAGTCCGTAATAAAAAATTTGAGTATTATTAAATAATATTGTATAATTTTACTTAAATAACATGAGTCCAACCCGGAACATTTCATGATCCGCAATCGGCATATCTTTGCCTTCTTCTTCGTATCAGGCTTCACGGCGCTGATCTTCGAAGTCGTCTGGGCGAAGCAGGCATGTCTCATTTTCGGCAACACGACGCTGGCTTCAGCCGCCGTCATCGCGGCATTCATGACGGGACTGGCGCTGGGCAGTCATTTTTTTGGCAAGCTCGCCGATGCACGCCCGGAAAAAGGCCTGATCTTCTACGCGATGCTGGAAGGCGGCGTCGCGATCTTTGCTCTGTTTTTCCCGCTCATTATACGCGTGCTCGACCCGGTGTACCGCGGCATCTATGTTTCATTCCATGACGATTTTTTCAAGGTATCGATGATCCGCTTCTTTTTGTCGTTCCTTGTCCTCGTGGTGCCGACAGCGCTCATGGGCGGTACGCTGCCGTTCTTAAGCCGTTTCCTGAGCCGCGACGGAAGCGATATCAAGGCGCCGCTGAGTCAACTCTATGCGATGAATCTTTTCGGCGCCATGTCCGGGACGTTCGCCTCGGGCTTTCTGCTTATTGCGTTCCTTGGACTGCACGGGACGTCGATCTTCGCGGCTCTTCTCAATTTGGGGATACTGATCTTTGTCCTCGTGGACGGGCGCCGCCGCGGAACGCTTGATATCCCGGTCGCCGCACCGGGGCCCGCCGTTGCGGAAGGGGATACGCCTGCGCTTTCACGACGCGACACGCTCCTTATTTTCTTTCTCATGCTTTCGCACGGTTTCACGGCATTCGTCGTTCAGATCTGCTGGACGAGGACGACCGGTTTGGTCCTGGGGTCTTCGACGTACGCTTTTTCGGCGATGCTCACGACTTTTCTCGCAGGTCTCGGTCTCGGCAGCTTCGCGGTCGGCAAGGCTTCGGCACGCGGGGTGCGTTTCACGCCGAAGCTCCTTGGGTATCTGGAGATGCTGGTGGGTTTGGCGGTTGTCTCGTTCATCCCAGCCTTCGAATGGATCGTTTATTATTTCGTGAAGGCGTTTCCGTATATCCGCGGTTCTGTGACGATGGTTTTTGCCACGCAGTTCATACTAAGCGCGATCGCGATGATCGTGCCCGCGTTCCTGATGGGCACTGTCTTTCCGGCCGCACTGGCGTGTCTGGGCGGTTCACGGAACATAGGAAAGACGGTCGGCCGCACGTACGCGCTCAACACGCTGGGCGGCGTCGTCGGCGCGTTCACGGCGGCGTTTTTCTTCATTTCAAAGGCCGGACTCGGCGGGTCGCTTCACATCGCAAGCTTGGTCGCTCTCACGACGGGCCTGGTCCTTATCATCGGCGCATCGGGCGGATGGCGTCCTATCGATACCAGGAAGACGGCGCTTGTGCTCGTACCGTCGCTGCTTTTTATGTTCTATCCCTGGGACCGCAACCTTTTCTCGAGCGGTGTATTCATCTACGCGTCAAGCTGGGCCGAGTACGCGCACCACGGAAAAGCGCAGTTCCAGAAAATGCTGGGCAGCGCGCACCGCTTGATCTATTACAAGGACGGTATGTCGTCGACGGTAGCGGTGCTGGAATACGAAGGGGTCAGTCCCAACGGCCGCAAGGTCAACTCCAAATCGATCCGCGTCAACGGCAAGACAGACGCGTCGACGGTCGGCGATATGGCGACGCAGCTTTATCTGGGTTATATCCCGCTATTCGCGCATCCGCGGCCAGAGGACGTCCTGGTGATCGGCATGGGCTCCGGCGTCACACTGGGCACAGTGACGCAGTTTGATACGGTGAAGACGATCGAGTGCGCCGAGATCGAGCCTGCGGTCGTCGAGGCCAATAAATTTTTCTCAGCCGAAAATAATTATGCGCTCAAAGATCCGCGCGTGAAGATTGTCATCGGTGACGGCCGCAACCATATCCGCTACAGCCCCAAACAGTACGACGTGATCATTTCGGAGCCGTCCAACCCCTGGATCTCGGGCATCTCGAGCCTGTTTTCGAAGGAAAATTACGAAGAAGCGATCCAACGGCTTCGGCCGAACGGTATTTATTGCCAGTGGTTCCATGCCTACCAGATGTCGAAAGATGATTTCGTCATGATCATGCGCACATTTGCCTCGGTGTTCCCCGAGGTCAGCCTGCACAAGGTGGGCGGCAGTGATTATTTCCTTCTCGGCAGCCGCCAGGAGATCATGTACAGCTACAGTGACATGATGCGGCGGATCCGTCAAAACCGCACCATCGCTTCCGACCTTAAGCATTTCACCGACCACGAGGAGAATTTCGTGCTCGGTTCGTTTATTTTGTCCGGCCGAGACTTGCGCCTTGCTTTGCAGAGTGAGCCCGTGCGTTTTAACACCGATGACCGTCTCGCGCTCGAATACAACGCGCCCAAATTTCTGTACACCGAAACCAGCGACGATATCCGGCGCTGGATCAACCGCGTGACGCGGCTCGACTATTTTCCAAGGTATCGCGACCGCAGTGTCGATGATATTCTTACGTCCGGCAGCATCTGGAAGATCTTTTCGGCCAATGCCACCGACGCTTTTGCGGCTGAGAATTATCCCGCTGCGCAAATGTATCTCCAGAAGGCCATCAAGCTCTCGCCAGGGAATCCGCAAGTCCGTTTCCAGTTGGGGCTTTTGTATGACGCGCGCAAGGAATATCGCCGCTCGATACGCCATTACGCGGCTATCCGGAACATCCCCGAATGGGGGATCCGCGCCGGCAGCGGTCTTCGCCGCGCCTATCTGCTGAAAGCGGTCGAAGAAAACCCCATCCTCCGGCGCAACGTCGAGACGGCCAACGCGATCGCTTCGCTCAGTTTTTTTATGGGGCAGGCCGAAGACGCCATGAAGCGCATCTCGGAGGCTACCGACATCGATCCCAGCTTTCCAAAAAACTACGCGGACATGGCCGTCTATCTGACGGTGCTGGGCTATCCGGGCGAAGGAGCCAATATTCTGGAGAAGGCGAAATTGATGGCGCCCGAAGACCCGTTCGTCATCGAAGCGGCACGGATGCTGAGCGGCGCGTCGGAGTTGACCGCCGTCCTGCCGGCGGATGAAACGGGGGGGATCGCGGGGGAGGGCTTGTCTTCTGCGCGCGCAAAAATGAAGGCGGGGCTGGATCTTTTAAGAGCCAAAGACTTCCCGGCCGCCGAAAATTTCTTCTCGGCAGCCGTCTCGGAGAACGACCAGGATCCCCTGGCGTATTTTTTCCTTTCGCAGAGCGAAGCGGCCAACGGCAAGGCGGACCTGGCTGCCAAGCATTTTGAAATGGCGATGACCATGGGGCTCAAGGTCCCTCCGGGAAGTCAGCTGGAGCAGAAAATTCTCAAGGAAAAAAGCGAGTACGATGAAAGCGTTGAACCGCTTCCGGCTGAATGATACAATGAGCCCGCAAAGAGGCCACTGACCCCCATGTCCGATAAAATACTCATGACCCGCGACGGATACGAGAAGCTCAAAAAAGAGCTCGAGTATCTTAAGACCACAAAACGCCGCGAAATCGCCGAAGATATCGCCAAAGCGCGCGCGTTCGGCGACTTGAAAGAGAACGCCGAATACGACGCCGCCAAGAACAATCAGGCGATGAACGAGAAGCGTATCTCCGACCACCAGGAGCGTCTCGCGAACGTTCAATTCATCGACGAGACCAAGATCCCCAAGGATCAGGTCTTTATCGGCGCGACCGTCCTTCTGAAAGACCTGAAAAATCAGGACGAGTTCAGCTACTCGATCGTCCCCCAGGACGAAGCCAATTTCGACGAAGGCAAGCTCTCCGTCAATTCCCCGATCGCCCGCGGCCTCCTCGGCTTGAAAGAGGGCGATACGACAGAAATAAAAATTCCTGCCGGTATTCTGAAATACAAAGTTTTAAAAATTTCCCGCTAAGTTTTAACGGCTGCGCCTCCATAGGGGGAACCGAGGTTCCCCCTG
>ORJL010715400.1_pt1 | contig 21035 bp, 18 predicted proteins | sample 1779941 | NCBI WGS metagenome assembly ORJL01 (sample SAMEA104232317, study PRJEB22302) | groundwater metagenome | biome: forest; feature: aquifer; material: groundwater | place: USA | collected 2011-08-07 | depth 5.8 m
CGCCGGATTTGAAGTCCGGGCGCCCCACCGGGGTGCGATTCTCTTCCGTAGATCCGTTTTTATTTGAGCCTGTCTTGGAAATTTTCGAAACAACCTCGCACGTAATGGAACACGAGGGAATGTTTTCCCCTCATTCCTCCTGACCGGTTCTATATCTCAGCAGGCGTCTGCTTGTCAATAAACGCTTCAGCCGCCGGGCGCAGGACCGAAGGCAGGAAGGTTCTGCGACACCTGCAACACCAGACCGTAGCGCGAGGCGCGCTGCAGCGCCAACTCGGTTTTCTTCATGTCCTCGCCGATCGCCTGGGCGATCTCGCGCAGCAATGGTGGCCGCGGTGCATTTCTGTCGAGCAGCGGCGCGATTTTCTGCCACAGCACCGCGTCAGCCGGACTGAACTTCGGGTTGCGGGAAGGCGGATGGACGCCGGCGCCACTTTTGACGATCACGCCTTCGCGCGCGAGTTCCGCGGCGGTGGCGACGATCATTTCGCCGGCGATGCGCTCAATGCCAGATTCGCGAGCTGGGCCACGAATGCAGTCTCATCCGCATCCTCAAGGCAGCGCAAGTCGAGCACCAAAGCGCCGCCCTCGATCCGGCCAATGACGGGAACGGGCAGGTCGCGGAACGCTGAGGTCAGGCGCTTCAGCGCCGTCCCCGAGCCGCGTCCGGTGCTAACCGGCCTGATCGCCAGGCCGGCGCTGGCAACGCGCTGCGTCGGCAGCGTGCCGCTGCCGATCTGACTGTCGCACGTGATCACCTGCGCCGAGGCAATGCCATCGAGGGGCGCGGCGACAAGGGGGCAAAGGCGCTCCGCGCAACTGCGGATAGCCTCCACCCGCCGCGCCAGCCAACGCAACGTGGGAACCCGTTCGACCAGCCGATCTGGATCGAAATACAGGCGCAGCACCGCAGACAGCGCGGCAATCGTCATCTTGTCCACGCGCAGCGCCCGCTTCATCGGATTGCGCCTGATCTTGCCCAGCAGCGCGGCGCGCCCGACGATGATTCCTGCCTGCGGGCCGCCGAGCAGCTTGTCGCCGCTGAAGGTGACGATGTCGGCGCCGTTTTTCAGCGCTTCCATCGGTGTCGGCTCGTGCGGCAACCCGAGCCTGCGCAGGTCGAACAACGTGCCGCTGCCCAGATCGACTACAAACGGAACGCCACGCTCGCGGGACAGGCGCGCCAGTTCCGGCTCCGCGACTGCGGCGGTGTAGCCTTCAATCGAGTAATTGCTGTTGTGGGCCTTCATCACCAGTCCGGTCTTGGGCCCGATGGCTTGCTCGAAATCGTGCAGATGCGTGCGGTTCGTCGTCCCGACCTCGCGCAGCCTGCAGCCGGCGCGCGCCATGATATCGGGCAGGCGGAACGACCCGCCGATCTCGATCAGCTCGCCGCGCGAAGCCGGCACTTCCTTGCGCAGCGCCAGCGTGTTCAGCACCAGCAGCACTGCGGCTGCGTTGTTGTTCACCACCGTCGCGGCCTCGGCGCCCGTCAGCCGGCACAACTGCTGCTCGAAATGATTGTCACGATCGCCGCGTTCGCCGTCCTGAAGGTTATATTCCAGGTTGCACGCTCCCCTGGCGGCGAGCGTTACGGCTTCGATCGCCTCGACCGGCAGCGCGGCGCGCCCGAGATTGGTGTGCAGCACCGTGCCGGTCAGGTTGAAAACCGGTCGAAGCGAAGGTCGCGATTCCTCCACCAAGCGCGCAGCTACCCGGTCCATGATGGCGGTTTCGTCAGCGGCATTCGAAGTGGGTGCGTTGCCGGGCGGTGAACGCATGTTGGACAGTACGCCACGGATCGCATCGGTCACCGCGGATCGCCCGAAACGCGCGATCAGCTCGCCCGCGTCGCTTCGCTGCAGGAGGCGGTCGACCGAAGGAATGGAAGCGAGAAAGGGTTTGTTCTGGATTGACATTAAGATTCGAGAGTTGCGTTGCTTGTCCGATCCGAAAAGATTTCTTTCCTCGGAAAAATGCACTTGGAACGTCGGAGAAAATATTCTGCAAAATTATGCGGCATTACTTGAAACGCCGTGCTTGATTCATGACTGACGCAGGCTACAGGAGATAGGTTCCCCGGTCGGTGTTTTCAGCGTTGAAATCCGTTGATCACAGACAGCCGCCGGTACTGAACCGCTTCCGCAACATGAGCGCTCGCAATTGCTTCTGCCGCGGCGAGATCAGCAATGGTCCGGGAGATTTTCAATACGCGGTGGTAAGCCCTTGCTGACAGCCCCAGGCGCGTCATCGCCTGTTTAAGCAGTGCTTCGGCCTGCTGTCCGGGCGCACAATGTTTTTCGATTTCCTTCGGCGAGAGCTGGTCGTTGGGCTTCCCCTGGCGCTCGTGCTGCAACCGCCGTGCCGCCGCCACGCGGCTGCTCACCGCCTTCGAGCTCTCGCCCGCGGCTTGCTGCATTAATTCCTCCTGCGGCACCGCAGGCACGTCGATCCGGATATCGATGCGGTCGAGCAACGGCCCGGAGAGCTTGGCGCGATAGCGGACGATCTGATCCGGCGTGCAGCGACAGCGGCCGTTGTAGTGCCCCAAGTAGCCGCAGTTGCAGGGACGCGTTGCTCTTTTGCAATTTGCGCCGATTAGACTTAAGGCCCTGAAACCAAAGGAAACTTATTTCGAGCCCCAAACCGTTGGGGACCATATCCGCAAACGCCGGCTCCTGCTCAGACTTACACAGAAAGCCGTAGCGGGCATTCTGAAAGTCTCTCAATTCTCCATCATCAACTGGGAACGGGGCGAATTCCAGCCCTCGAAGGCGGCCACGCTGCACCGCATCATCGAGTTTCTCGGCTACGACCCGTTGCCAGCAGGACGGACGATTCCGGAGCGGCTTCGGCAACAGCGCCGACTGATGGGCTGGGGCCAACGGGAGCTTGCCGTGCACTTTGGAGTGGATCGCTGCACGGTTAGTGGATGGGAACTCGATGGAACAATTCTCAAGCGCTCGCATCGGTCGATGGTGGCCCGGTTCCTTGGCCTGGCTGAGGCGGATCTCACATGTGAAATGGGAGACCGTTGGAACGGAAACCACGGCAAGCGCTCAGTGCGAAAACCGTAGCCATTCCGCGTTCGGGTACCAAGAGGTGTCCTTGCAGTACTGGTTCAAGACAGACTGACCTTCAGCCTGTGTACGAAAACGGGAGCGCTTACAGAACGACAGCGAAGACCATTTGAGGCAAAGGGACGCCACCTTCGACGGTCGCCCCGACCCCCCTCCGGTCACTCAACCAAAGAACTGTGAGCGGCCGGTTATCGGCCGGAGCGGTCATTGCAATATTACTTATAGCCTGATCAGCGCGGGCACTTCGAACGTCCGCTTCCTGAAATACTGAATCGGCACTTTCTGGTTCCGGTGTTCAGTTTTGCAAAGTCTATCGTTTGCGGCAACGCCTCATTTCCGGTTACCCCATTAGCGTCTTTAAGGACCCTAAGATCAATTTAGCGCGCTCATTCAAGAATACGTCGTAGTCGTTCTTTTTGTAGATGCCTTTCTTTAGTGGCATCACATTTGACGTCAAAATCTCCCTGAAGGCCTGTTGCGGAACACCATTGAAGATGTAATCTGATGGCGCCTTATTAGTGATCTTCTTATTTGAATCAGCTGGCAGGAAGCAGAAATTGCATATCGAATTAATCTTGGCCCCAGCGATACCCAAGCCACGAAGGTATGCTTGAGGAAATATGTGGTGATACTCTTTGCGATTGAACTTCGATAAAGCTTTGCCGAGATCAATTTTTCTACCGTTCAGCAAGTCAAGAGGCTTCATCTGAGCGAGCAGGAGCAACAGGCTCCGAGTATATACATTCGTTTTCGAAAACACCGGCGTCGTAAGTACCATCTCGGTCAAATTTGGCGAATACCGATCGAGCCCGTCAAAGTTACCTTCAATGACTCGATCGAAAAATAGTAGGTCTTGATTCAGTCGAATATCCGTCGCCCCTTGATATCTAAGCGAGAAGGAAGTTCGCCAGAACCAATTCTTAAGAATCTTGTTTTGGGCTGCAGTGGGCTTTTCAACGTGGGCGAAAAAATACGTAAACGGAATTATTTGATGTGACTGCGGCAGCAGGTCGCTCGAATTCACATTCAATTCCGTACTTAAGAAATCGATAGTCTTCTCGAGACTGTCACTCAGCCGTTGAATATTTTGTCTTACAACCACCGGGTCCAAGGTCAAAATGTCTCTCGTCTTCGTCGACTTCTGAGTAAAAGCGCTGAGACATTGGAGAATTATCTTTTCATCAGTGTCGCCAAAACCCTTCTGGTCTAGCACTTCAGAGATATCGTCAAGCTGTTCCTTCAAATGAAAGTCGTCACTCCACGTCCATGCGACCATTAAATCAAGGGTCGAAAGTTTTGTTGACGTGTTGTTGATGCGCTCGAAGATAATCCCAATGTCTTCTTTCCCTTTTTTTGAAGTAATAACCACTGGAATTTCGTAGTTTTGAAATTGAGACTGCAGGGCCACAGCAGCACGCAGGTGGGCTCTCGAGAACTTTCCTGTAATTTTGTGAAATTCCTCGCTGTCGAAGAGCGACGACAACTTAAGATTGGTGTGCGATGCATTCAGTTCCTCATTTGCGACAAATCTCTCTTCATCTAGGTCAAATGAGATGTCAAATATCGTCGGATCAATCTTGTACTTATCAAAAGTCGTATCAAGCCGCCTGTCTTGACAGAACAACGCATAAATCGCCGTGAGTCGTTGTTGACCATCAAGGACGTACTGCACTGGTAGTTTTGAATCTCGTTCTGGCATCAAAAACCCACCAATATTTCTTGTCGAGCGAAGTTTCTCGTACGAGTCCCAAAGTAGGATGGTTCCGATTGGATAATCGTTAAAGATGCTATCAAGCAAATCCAACACTTGGCTTTGCTTCCAAACAAACCCTCTCTGGAATGCGGGAAGTTTAATGTTTCCCTCCTCCATATTATTGAGGAGTTTGTCGATCTTTCGAGCTTTGGGATCTATCTCTGACCTTGACATAGTTTTTCTCGGTTAGAGCTAAACAATTGCGATGGGACAATCCAACACGTTGCCCGGCGTGGTCACGGTTACCTGAGTTTCCGCTAGGGCGATTGCGGGCCGATCACCACAGGCGCGCCGCGGCAATCGGGCGATCTCGATCACGGGTGGGTGTCATGGGACCGCTTGCAGCGAGTACCGTGTCGGATACTGCACCGGCCAGGCGCAACGGGTCAAGCCAAGTCGCGCCGTCAGGCTGCGCTCGTTTGAACGGTTCGGCTTTAAAGACTCTGCAAATGAGCCACGGTGGTATTGCTGTCTGAATGGTGCTGTCGTCCATAAGTGTCTGCTTCGCGTCGGAAGTTACCATCCACCAACAGCTTACGGCTCGTAGATTAGTTCGTATCGGTTCGGGACCATACGGGCGTGCAGCACCTGAATATTGATCTGGCACTTGGCGACCAACTCACGAACGGTGTCGTATGGACCTTGGTAGCCGACAATCACTGACCGTAGAACCCCTTCGGGGAGCTTCAAGTGACCGCCGTGCGTCAGCAGCGTTTCGTGTGGCGTTGCGTTGTCGGCTTCCTGGGTGATCAACCTGTACTCGTTCTCGTCTTGCCACACCATCGACTTCGCCAGCAGAGGGAGCAGATTCGCAGCGAGGTCGTCGGAATACTGACGAGTCATCGGGAACTGATCGTGATATTGGACCTCAAGCGCCCCACACATTATTTCGTTCTGCACGCTGAACTCGAGACAGATGCCCCTGTGGCTATCTGCGTAGTGTGCCCACATTCGAATATTACTTGCGTCGGGGCACAGGCAGTAAACGCGATACCGATCTAGCACTGCCTGCTGTGTTCCGAGGATCTGCTCGCGCACACACCGTTCAAGAACGACTGGATCCTGCAGTTGCCGCTGCATCTCTGCGAGTTGTGTTTCGGACATCTTGCCGGCGCGTTGGCAGACTCTGACGGCCCAGGCGATATGCTTTTGACGCTCGTCTGCGTCGCGAAGTATGTCGGTATTGAAGTACGGCCGGCAGTCCCAAGGATCGTTAAAGTCCTTTGGATTGGAACAGTAGATCGTGCCGTTCTTCAGCTGTGCTTCAAACCACTCTGCGTTGAATCGTTGCCAGTGGAACAGCCGCCTAATCCGGCGCGCATGAGCTGTTGGGAACGGCACGGCTCCTCCCTTTGGGTCAAAGATAGTCTACCCACATCGGCAGCTTAGGGTCGAAAGCGCCAGTTCATGTTTTCGGGAAGGGAATATTGCCGCGGGCTGCCCCAATTGCCTCTCGGGCAGATCGCGAGCGCCCGGTGTGACCGAAGAGCGGACATCCACGCCAACCGCTTTGAGTGTCCGTAGTGGACCGATTGCACCAATCATGTCAGCGCATTCACGCGAAGCAACGTGCAGTGCGTTGAGCGTTTCTAGCTTGCTTCCACACCTTCGCAAATCTCCGCTACCCTTCCCGTTTCCCGCGTTCGGGTATCCCTTGCCTTACTGTTAACGTTGCGTGCTTCGCCACACCCATGGTGGTACCGGATTCTTGTCTACTCACGGCCCAATCCGCCTGTTCTTCGTCGCTTGCTCTGCGGATTCATAGCGTCTCCGGTCGTCGGGCGGTTGCTCCCTATTTATTTAATTCGACCCACTCATGGAGGCTCAACCACACGCTATCGTCGTCCTCTGGGCACTCTGTTTTCTTGGTCTTCTTACATACGTCGAACTGATATACAGGATGAATTTCCCAAAGAGAAACCCTCAACGGGTGTCCCTTACCAGGGCTTTTGGTTCCAGTGCAAGCTTTATGGGATGAGTCGAAGAATAAGTGACCAGCCACTCGAACAGGTAACCTAAGATCGCGGATACGGTTTAGGTTTTTCGGTGTCCAGTTGTCCGGCCGAAAGTGGGGAATCATTTCAGCCGTGACTGAAAGGCATGGGTTATCGCCCGGGCGCCGCACGATATCAATATGAATATCGTTGTTGGTCTTTTCCTTGAGTTTGCAGTTAACCGATTCTCCGCTCGTCCCAATCCGGGCCTCACGCGCTTCGGCCAAGAATCCGGTATGCCGCACCACCATGCCCTCGCCGACGATGGTTCCGGCTGCGGTCTTATGGAAGTCTCGTAATTTCTTTCTGTTCTTTATTGGAACGTGACTGCCGAAGTTGAAGTCGGATTCTTTCTCGCTCTTCGTTTCGGCCTTTCGTTGCATCGTCGAAAAATCTTTGTATGCAAGAGATATCGGGGCATTGGTGGCGCATAGGTTGTTCTTCCTGCGATTTTGCTCCGCCCCCGGTCCAGCTTTTGCTGCTCCTGTTACGCCACAGTTATCGCTAACATCTCGTTCTACTGCGATTTCTTTCCAAGGGATCTCGCAGCCTTGTGGAAGCGCGAATTTCTCCGCCGAAGCAGGTATCGCGAAAATCGAGATACAAAAACTTATACTAGTGATGCGAAGTAACTTTCCCATGCGCTCTCCCTCGTAGTGACAATTCGGCCAGAGATGGTCTGCCTACAAATTAATCCATGCCCACGGGCTACAACCGGCTCAATTGCTTCCCCTGTGACATGTCAGTGGACATGTCAAATGTTTTTCTTGCCTTTCGCAAGCGACCGCGCAATCACTTCCGCAATCGCCTTTCGTCGCGCACCCGCTTCCTTCGGATCTACCACCTGTTGCACGATGCGCACCTTGTACCCGCGAACCGTCTGCTCGATCGGCGGTGGAGGTTCTCCTAGCGAATCCAGGTATTCGGTCAAGCGCTCTGGCACGATGTAACGCACTTTGCCCTGCGCGCTCTCGTCCAGATTCTCTTCGACGAACTTGGCAAGAGCTTTGATGTGTCGCTCGTTGCTCCCGACCAATACAACTTCGGTGTAGCCAGCGGCCAGACACTTCTCGACGTTCCCAAGCTCATGGTCCTGATTCGTCGTTACCGAAATCTCGCAGGCGATTCGAGACTTACCACGGACGATGGACACATCAACGCGACCGGCGCCGTCAAGAATCGTTTCCTCGATCGAGGCCCGAAATCCTCGCTCTTCTGCAAGCTGCTTGAAGAGATGTTGCAGATATTTGTGCTGCTGGCCACCCCGACCCGGCTGCACGGCTTCCTTCCTGGCCGGTGCTGCTTTTCTCTTGGCTTCAGTTGCCAGCACGACAAATGCCGGCGTCGGAACCGCCAATTCGGGCGCGACAGGAGACGCGTTCGGTTGTGACTCAGCTACCACCTCCGCCGGCTTAGGCGGTGTTGATGCTCTTCGAAGCTCGGGGGTCGCGCGCACTGTCGCAGGTTGAGGCGGAGCGGAGAACGGAACATCCGGGGGTATAACCGGCGGAGCGCTGTAGAGCGCTCGATTCTCTGCCAAAAGATGTCTTTGCTCTGATGCATCCATCGTCGGCAGCGACTCAACGTAGCCCAAAGGGATATGCACCGAGAGGGCTTTCCCGGTGAAGTTGCGAACGTGGCACGCAAATTCCGTGTAGTCACGTTCTTTCTTCTGGGACATCAAGAATTCAGCGTTGCACCGAAGTTCCGAGTCGAGGACGTTTGCATCTTTAGCGCTCACTCCACCCGCGAATTTGATTGTGGTGCTCGCCAGGACGCTTGATCGAAGACCCGCTCCGAGCTGGTCGAGGTTCTGGTGTGCAAAGACGAGGCCGACGCGATACTTCCTGGCCTGGTGCAGGAGATTCGAAATGTTCTCGTCAAAATAATCCTGGGCCTCGTCGATGTAGACGAAGCTCGGCCGGCGTTCATGCGGAGGAAGGGCGGCGCGCTGCACTGCCGCTTGGGCAATCAAGGCAATGAAAAACCGACCGAAGATGGCCGAACCCTCTTGCCCCAGGAGGTCCTTAGCCGTGTTGATGAGAATGATCTTGCCTTCGTTCAGGAGTTCGAAGATATCGACCTTGTTCTTAGGGTGCGAAAACATCCGTTCAAGGGATGCGTTGCTCATCACGCCCCACAAGCGGGTGAGAATTTGTTTCTTAGTTTCGTTGAATTGTCGGTCGAAGAACCGCGTCGCGAAGAAGCTCCGCGCCGTTCCTGATAGCTGCTCCATGTAGGGCCGGAAGCGCTCGCCGTCTTCCATAAGTTCCCGGAGCGTATGAATCGTCGCGTCAGGGATCTCAATCAGGAGCCGCGCGAGGTACCGAAAGATGAGCCCCTGGCGCTGCGTCAGTTCGGCTCCGAGTAGGGCGCCGAAGAAATATTCGTAAAGCTCGATCGTTGCATTGAGGATTTTCTCCCGGTCAACCGGCGCGTAGCCGCTCAACCGGTCCCGGTTGAAGTCGAACATATTTAGGCACACGGGATGCTCAACGTCATTGGGATCTACGAGCACGAACCGATCCGCGAGGCTCTCCGAGGCGCCGGGGTTGAAATATGCCAGCCGGGAGATGGTCCGGATGAGATCGCCCTGGCTGTCGATTACCACGACAGAGCGTCCATCCTCCATCGCCCGCACCAGATCGTGGTTGATGAGGAACTGCAAGAGCTGTGTCTTACCGTGCCCGGTCCCGCCGACGACGTGCGTATGCTCAAACCGGGCGGGAAACGGAATGGCGAACGGCAGCGGACTGTGGAAGAACTGAAGAAATGGTGTTCCCTGCAAGTACGCCTGTATGAGGAATTCCGGGGATGTGTTTTTATTCTTGGTTGGAAGGACGAGCTTGCTGTTCGCCTCGTGCCTCTTCTCTGGCGAAATCCCTGAGGCTCGAATCGCATTTTCATCAAAGCGCTCGCGTAAAGGATCGAATAGATGAGCGTTCGTAACATCCTGGTCGAAGAAGGTAACCACCGTACGCTCGATAACCTCGGGAAGGTTGTCGCAGAGGTCATATGCCTTGGCTTCCGGCAGGACGACGGAATCATCAGAGGCGACGCCCTTCTCATCGATATCCGTGAAGGCCGACAATGGGAAGCTTTCGAGCATTCCCGAGAACGTCCAGACGAGCTTGTCGCGCCAGATGGTAAGCAGCCGCTCGTGGTCAGCGTGGAATCGGAGGCTACGATGTAGGGTTGCCCGTACGAGGACCCCTTCTTCAAGCGTGAGTCGTGACAAGTCCGACCCATCGTACAATCGGATGGCGATCCCGTCGAGAAAGAGCAACTCTCTGATGGTGCCGTAGAGCGCTCGCCCGAGCGGAGGCGACGGCGTTACGCCACGGCGCTCGCAGATAACAGAGATGAGGTCCACGATGAATTCATGGACCTGTTCATCGGTCGCAAAAATTGAGTCCGCCAGGACCGCTTTGGCCCTGGCGAAAATTTCGACCGTATCCTCTAGCTCGCGATCACGAGCCGATCCCAGGAACCAGTTTTGAAACCAGTTCCACCAGTCGGAAGACACTTTACTTTAGCTCGATCACTTCCTCGCCACCAAAGGAGGAGGCGGCCTCAAGCACGTTCTTGAAGGTCTGAGCAGCTTCCTTGATCTGATCCTCGACCGCCAGCATCTCAACGATATCCTTGCAATCTATTTTCTTGCCTTCCGACAAATCATCGATCGACACCGTGAGATTCATCATCTTGAAGGCAAGCCGCGAGGCGACACCCAAAAGCCCGCTGCCTTTTTCGCCCATTGTCATGCGCTCATAGAGCATCGTGTCCCCGAGCTTGTATTTCTTGATATTATTTTTCTCCGCGTCAGCAAGCTCCGCCCGGACAGTGAGCGTGAATGTGATCTTGCCAATCATGCTCGACTTCTGGTCCCGCCGTAGCAATAACTTCATTTTCCTCTCCCTATTGATTGTTGTAGTCCGAGAATTATGCTCCTGCCGTTCGATGCTTCTCAAGATTTATCGGGTGCAGAGTCGTTGCACTGAAAGGCTTACTCGGCGTCCCGTCGATCATGAGCTTCAAGTAAATGGCATGGTTGGGAAGATTCACCAGGTCTTGGGGAGCAAACACGGGTTCAAATTCGCGGGCGATCATTTGGGCGTCCTCGGGGCCAAGACGAAATGCAATGAGGGTTCCCACGTTGCCGAGCACTGCATGCCTCACGTCGGGTTCCAATTGGAAGAGATGCTGGTGACAAAGGACTAGGCCGACATGGTACTTGCGCAACTCTGAAACCATGTTCGCCACCGACAGCGTGGCGAAGCTCTGGAATTCGTCGATCACGACCACATGGTCAGACCGGCGTGATTCTTCGGTATCGGCCCGACTGAAAGCAGCTAGGCCCAAGGTTGTCACCAGGAGCGCCCCAAGAACGTTTGCGCTGTCTTCGCCAAGGCGCCCCTTGGCGAGATTCACGATAAGAATCTTTCCGTCATCCATGATCTGCCGGAAATGGAGATCGACCAGCGGGCTGGTGAACATTCGGTAGAGCCGGGGGTCGGCGAGAAACGCACCGACCTTGTTCTGAATTGGAGCGATGGATTCCTGACGGTATCTCGGGTTGTAGTTCGGGAATTCCTTCGTCCAGAAGGCTTGGACTTGATCGTTCTTTACTCGATCGAGCACCTGCTTCCGGAAGGTTGTGTCGGTGAGCATCCGAAGGATGTCCGGAAGCGTCGCTTCCCCGTATTCGATGAGCGCGTAGAGAGCGTTTCGGAGAACGTGCTCCATTCGCACGCCCCAAGCCTCTACCCAGAGTTTCTTGAACGCCTCCATGAGACCGGAAGCGGCAAGCGGAATTCTCTCTGTTTGTACTCGTCGCAGAGGGTTGTAGCCATAGGGTTGCGAGAGGTCCGGTGCATTTAGGTAGACGAGATCGCGTTCACGCCATCGGGGAACGTGAGCTACAAGCCGTTCGGCGAGATCCCCATGCGGGTCGATCACCGTCACCCCGCGCCCGCGCATCATGTCTTGCAACGCGATTGTCTCAAGGAGCGTTGTCTTTCCCGTTCCGGTCTTGCCGATAGCGTAAGTGTGAAAGAGTCGATCAGCCTGTTTGATGCCAAATGTCCGGTGCGGATTCCGCCCGTTGGTTGTTGCGAAGTAGGAAATGCCTAGATTCTTGAGCATGCCCTCAGCATAGGGTCAGACCGGGCGAGAAACACGACACTGATGCATGCCTTACCGGCACGTTCTCGCGTCGTGTTTCTTCAGTCGCTATGGCTAACTATGAGTGTCGGATCGTTCACCATTAAAGGAATCCGACATGCACCATCTCAATCATTCAGATCGGGAATTACTGGCCCTACTTGTGGGGCCGAAGACAGCCGAGAAACTTTATCAAGGAAGTCTCGCCGAGCTTTTTCTCTCGGCAACCGAAGGCAGTAACGAGCATCTTCGCATTGCTGCGGCGAGAGAACTTGTGCGGCGCGCGCTCCGGGAAGAACTGAAACGAAGCTCTGCGTTATCGAGTCCGCTCGCGGTTCGGGATTACCTGCGCCTTTGTTTTGCTGGAAAGGCGCATGAGGTGTTCATTGTGATCTGTCTCGATGCACAGCATCGGGTGATTGCGGCCGAGGAACTTTTCCGTGGCACGCTCACACAGACCTCCGTGTACCCCCGCGAAGTCGTCAAGTGCGCACTAAAGGCAAACGCTGCCGCAGTCATCTTCGCCCACAACCATCCTTCCGGCGTGGCTGAGCCGAGTAATGCAGACGAATTACTCACGCGCACGCTCAAACAAGCCCTGGCTCTCGTTGATATCCAGGTGCTCGATCACTTCGTGGTCGCAGGGAACGCGTGCTTAAGCTTTGCAGAGCGGGGGCTAATTTGAAGCATTTTTCTAAACAGTACAAGCAGGCACGCAATTGGCGTTACCCGATAAACAGATAGCCCTACCACCTGGCCTTCCGAATTCCGGCGGGCCTTTTTTTGTTTAGCTCGTTCCGAAAACCTTCGTAAAGGTCGGATGGACGGCCTGCCAAAACCACGCATCGTGAGCGCGATCTCGGTGTACTTGCATATGGGACCTCTACGAGCTAGCATAAAAACAGATCTTCATTGTCGTTCTCGGCAATTCCTAGACCCAACGGTCACGTTATTGCGAAGCATGAAAGGGAGGGGACTGACGTTGAGACGATGAAGATTGTTTAATGATGTGAAGCAATACAAGAACAACAAGAACAATACGCTTCTTTTAAGGTTGGCCAGCCAAGATCAAAGAGACAGGCAGAAATATATTGGCAATGAAGCCAAGGTATTTAGAAACGATCAAAAGCGTAGACTTAAAGTGGCTATCCTCCTTGCGCAAGGTAAGGTCAGAACAGGCGCGGATTGTTTTAGCGCGGCTTTGATTTATCAACATGGCAGCAATCTGCAAGATTATTTGCGTGCCCGCACGCTTGCACGCAAGGCTATGTCAAAGGGGGAAGAAGCGGGAAAATGGCTGTATGCTGCGGCTACCGATCGATGGTTGGTACGACAAGGGAGAAAACAAAAATTTGGCACCCAATATTGTAGTGTCATGGATCCCATCGGCTCGCATGCAAGGAGAAAGAGGGTCATGCGAATAAGTCCATATGACAAGAGGACAAGCGACAAGACCCGCGCAAGATTCCATGTCCCGCCTTTAAGCAAACTGCTTGCAATGCAAGAGTCCTATACGAAACAGTTTTGCGGAGAAGGTAGAGGGGTACATCCAGATAGTCCAACAAGGAGAGGTTCAAATGAAAGTCGAAAGCCTGCAAGTTAGCGAGTACACGCCACTAATGCTGCCTCGGATGGAGACGCTGCCAACTCCGGAGATCAGAGCGACCGCCCGCCATGATCACTCAACTACTGCCACCGTCAATACCCATATGACGGTGGTGACGACTGGCGGACAGGAACCGGAGATGGGTGATCAAGAGTCCGATACCCGTACTGATTCGTGAATCGCCCGTCCTGCTTGAAGGGGAGCCTAGTTAATCGCGGACCATCTCAAATCTTCATGCACGCATCTAGGCGGTGGCGAGCATGTCTGCGACTGCCTGTGGAATAGGCAGACCAGCCAAGACCACTATCCACTCCCACTGACCTGAAGGATTAACCTCGAGGAAAACGAAATCGCCGCCTGGTGTCTCAATGAGGTCAATCGCTCCATATTGGAGTCCGACTCGCTTCATGAAGCGGAGGAGGTTTCTCTGAATTGCTATCGGTAGTTCAACTTGGACGTGTTCGACGTTCTCAAAGTCATAGTGACGCCAATCCACTCTTGTCGCCTCACTCGATTGGGAATCAATCCGGCATGCTAAAACTTTTGCCCCAATAACCATGACCCTATACTCATATCGCTTCTTGACATATTCCTGAGCGAACACGGGACACGCTTGAATTGCCTTGTCCTGACCTACGAGATCATCTCTTCGGAAAAGCTGGGAATAAATGAAATATTTCCCCTCTTTATCTAGCTCGGTATAGCCGAGGGTTTTGAGCAATAGATCTTCTTTCTCGTGGGCAAGAGCTAGAACACTCGCGGGGTCATTACTGATCAGGGTTTCTGGCGTTGCCAGCCCGCATTTCTGGGCAATGAATTGCTGATAGAGCTTGTTGCTTTCCAAGAATCGAATGGTCTCCTTCCGGTTAATCCATCTGCATTCGATGGTCGATAGAAGAGCATCTAACGCCCTGCTAGATTCGTTTTGTGAAAATCGCGCTTCTAACTCGCTCAAAACTGTTGTCGGTACTGGCTTACTCGCGCGAAGATACCAAGCAGTATTGATCTCCTCTACTCGGAGCCGCTTTTCTTTCACACCCGCTGCGTGGCATTCGAGGACATCTACGAAGCCCATAACTCTTCCGGAGTCATCCAGACGAATACTGATTGCAGCCTCGCTTGGAAAGCGGGTTGGGTCAAGAACATGTAGGCGGACCCCTTTTTCTTCGCAGGCTGACACGAATGGGTCGTAGTAATACTTTTGCGCCTGATCTGCGACGATGAGAGCGACCTTCACCGGCAACCTCCAATTTCGTTTTGCGTGAGAATAGCAACACGCACAAGAATCTAAAGGTGCCTTGGCCAATTCACCTTTCCGAGCATTCGATGTTACTGTCAGTTGATCGACGTTTAGCCCCACGTGTCACAGGGGCACGCCCACATCGCCGACGTGTGGTCTCTTAGCGCCGGCACATCTCTCGGTCCTTGCGATCCTTTTGCTTCGCCTCTTCCTGCGTTTGCCACTGCATGTTGGTTGGATGGTCACGTCCTCCGGCACAGAGCGGCATCACATGATCAATGACATATCCGGGACATCGCCCCCTGGATTTGCCGGTGCTCGGACAGGGATGCATTTTCACGAATGCCGCGCGCTGGGCCGTATCACGGTGCGTCTTCGCAAGCGCCTGCGGCGCGATGATCGCGAGGATGAAAGCGGCAAAGACAAACTGACGCACCGTGGCTAGTTCTCAGCCAGACTAAGCGGGATTGGTACCCGCGACAGCATTTGAACCCATCATGGAATCACTTGTTTCGCTGTGGCCCCTTTGAGGGCAACGGTTTTTTTCTTCCGATCCTTACTCACCCCATCCGCCCGTTTATTTATGCGATCTCTAAAGGTCTCCAGCGCCGCCACGTCTTTCTCAAAATCGGTGGGGTCGAGAACCGTAGATCCACCCGCGCGTGGCCTGTCGTGAGTAAACATGGAGCAACGTGCCATAGCATCATTGACCTCCAGGTAATCATCGTCTTCAACAATGACCCCAGATAGTTGCTGAGTATGTATTCCTCTCTCGAAACGCTCTACAACGCCCTGCAATAGCATTTCTTCCACGGCCCGTTCCCAGGCCTCGCGTAGCTGCTCATAGCCGCTCTTAACAATAGCTTCACTTGCCGCATGTTGGCCGGCGCGTTTCAAAGCCGACCCCTGTTGTCCAATCTGCTTAAGGTGACCGATTCGCTGCTTGGTGCTCTGACCTGCAAAAGGGAGGTCTGGTGAGAGGACTCCGATTTTCTCCCCATACTTCAGAACACTTTGACAAAGGATAGGGATCTGTTGTTTTGCTGCCTCGTTTGTCAGCAGCCCGAGGAAATACAGGTCATGGGTGAATATCACAATCTGTCGTTTGGCGCCTTCACTCATGAGGCGCGAGGCCACTCTCTCTCGACGCAAATGGTCGAGAGAAGATACGGGATCATCGAAAATCAATCCGCCTGACCCTGGAGAAAGAGAAACCTCTGCCAAGAAAGACGCAATTGCCAATGCTCGCTGTTCGCCCTCGCTCAGAACTCTGGCTATGTCCGAAGAGCCTGGGAAATCGAGTTTCAATTTCTGAAGCGTCTTGCCGTACTCGACACGAGTTGCAAACGTTACCGTAAGGTGATCAACACCCAAGGACGCGAACTCTTCGTTAAGGGCCGTACCAAGGGCTTCGGAAACAGATTCTTGGGTTAGCGCTCTGGCTTTTCGGGAGATGGCGGCCGTATCAATAGCAGCAGCACATGCTGTCAACTTGCCCTTATATTGCAGTTGTTCAATTGAACGAAGGATCGCTTTTTTCCTTTGCCCGAGCTGCACGCGAGTTCTGAACTCCTGCTGTTCTTGAACCAGTTTCACGCGCACTGCTTTATCTGCAGAATCTTCTAAAGCTTTCGCGTTCGTTGCCAGACGTTCAGATAGTAGCTTCAGCGCTGGCGCTGGACTCTTGGTCAGAGCCTTCAAAGGCTGCCATGAATGCTCGGCAAGCGCCTTAAGTAACGATCCGTAACGCTGTGTAAGCGACTTGCCGAATGCTTGACAAGACTCCGCCAGTGCTTGATTGGCAGCTTTGATGTCTGTGAGAAGTTCCTCATCCATCGGAAGCGCAAGGTTCACGCTCTTGGTCTCGTTTTCCGCAGTTCTCAAGCTCGCTGCGGCCTTTCGCAGATCCTCTTCGGCTACATTTAACAGGAATTCTCCAAACTTCCGATACCGATCTCTACCTTCAGTAAGATCCTGCTGACAAAGAACACACTTCGCACCAGCACCCACGTGCGGGAATCGATGACCGGGGTAGGCTTTCTCCGAATATTTCTGCGCTGCGACCAGGAGGCCCCGCCATGCTTCTCCACCGGTACCAGGCAACATTCCCCGCTCCTCGCGAAGGCTCTTGATGACAAGATCACTCGCTTTCTGCGCTGCGACGAATATTTGATCAACTCCTCTGAGACGCGCAACCGCCGTATCAGCCAGTTGAACTGCGAGCGCCTCGCAGGTATCAGCCAGGCGTGCGAGTCGAGTCGATGTTGCACGCAATGTCTTTGCCTTTTCAAGAGGGTTCCCCTCTTTAAGAATTTTCTCCAGTTCGTCTATTCGCTTCCGTTCGTCGCCGCTTATCGTGGTGAGTGCAGTAATTGTCTGTGAGTCAGTTCGCTCGGATAAGCTTGTAATCTGCGAACCCACCTTTGTTGGACCCCTGAGGTCGTCAAAAGTACTCAAATCAACCTTGATGGACTCATTCTCTCTCTGGATATCCTCACGCACTCGTACACATGCCTTCCCTAAGTCCTCGACCAAATCGAGGCCATACGGCATGAATGCGATATCACTTTCCTCGTCTAGGTAAACACGGGCACAATGGTTATCAAAGACAGAGAGCGCTGAAAGCAACTCAGGGCTCGGTTGTCCGTCTACCCATCGTCCCTTCTTGACATTCGTGCCCTTTGAAATCGTTAGCGTCGCCTCTGGTTTCCCGTGCCGCGCCTTCGGCAGTGTCGCATTCGGTAGAACGCGCTCATCATCACGAGCGCGACAAGCTCGCTTCAACACTCGCGCGTACCCGGACTTACCCGACCCGTTGTCCCCGTAGATGACCGTAACGCCGCTCTCCGCAAACTTTAATTCTTGGGAACCGACGAGGGCGTTTACGTTCTTGAGATCTGTCACCGAGTGAAGAATCACCGGTGTGTCATCGACACCTGACACGGGAATATGTTCCTTGCTAAGTGGCATCGCACCGCGCTTGGCCGTATCCGGTATTCCCTTGTGTTGCTTCGCCAGCGCGACGAGGTCCGCGTAGTCATCATTCGACAGGTTCCGCTGGAGAAATAGCCGGCGCAAGACGTCGCTTTGCCAAGGAGGAAGCTCCTTGGCCCATACGAGAATTTTTTCTAGGACAGTCATAGGGGCTTGTATCTATATTAGTCTTTGTGCGCCTGATCGCAACCGATTGCTCCGCAAGACAACGGTAGCGCTTGCACCGACCACGCCAGCACCCACCTTCCGTTCAGTGGTGGTAGGGTAATCTTGATTTCTTTGGCACGTTCTCTAGTCTCCGCTCGGTTTCTGTATCTCGCTACACTTCGAGCATGCAGATTAGTGACGAGTCTCTCAAAGAATTTATGGCGTTGTATCAGCATGAGTTTAGGAAGGATGTTTCCCGAGAGGACGCGCTTGAAATGGCAACCCGCCTGCTCAACCTCTACCAGCTCATCATGAGACCGCTTCCCCGTGAGCGCGATGGTAGAGCTACGCCGCTTTCGGAAGATCGTCCCGATTCCGGTGCTTCTTTTCTAAAAGCTCAATAATTGATAGTGTTTGAAGTAGCTCTGGGTCGCGAGTGTTGTAAAGTGTGCGAAATCTGTCCAAAGCACCGGACACTGTAGGACGATCAGCGTTTTTCGACAGGAGCACGAAGGGTTCTCTGGCTTCAATGCTCAGGATTTTGTCTCTGAGGGAAAGGTTCGAACCAGTCGTGCACACGATGTGCCACTTAGTTTCGGTGTCGCCGGCGACGAACCAGGATACGGCTCTATTGTTGAACGAAAAGATTCTTCTCGCGGGTTCGAACCATTGATCTCCTTGCGCCACTCGCGCAAGTCGCTCCCGTATTCGGCCTTGCTCTTCGAGAAGTGCCTTCCGCTGTGTCGCGTATTCTTCGTCGCCCATCAGATCTCTGATGCGCAAGGAAATGAGATTGTTGAGCGCGCGTAGTACATCGGCGTCAGCCCGCTTGAGTGCCTGCTCCTGGTCCGCTTTCTCAACGACACGGCTGCCTTCGGCTTTCGCAATTTCCCGCAACGTCCATTGGTGCAAGGACTCCGGGATTGTAAGTTCCTGAAGAAAAGCAAGATACGTGTCGTCGAGCGCTCGTCCAGCAATAGAGCGTTCCGTGCATTGGCTGCCGATTCGTCTCTTAGTGCAGTGGTAATAGGTGTACTGACGGCCATAGCGGTTGACCTTATCTTCAGCGGTGACCGATAGCCCGCACTGGCCGCAGCGAATCAGCCCCCGAAACGGGAACACATGCTTTTTAGGAGGCAACTTTCTGTTGCGGCTCAAGTGTCTTCGCACCTGCTCAAATTCCTCTAGCGTGATCATGGGTTCGTGGGCGCCTGGATAATTCTGCCCTGCCCATTTTATCGTGCCGGAGTAGAAGGGACTAGTGAGGACGTGATGGACATTTCCAACCGACAGGTATTTGCCACCCGTTCGCTTGCGCTTCACGGTTTTGAGGCCCCACTCTCTCGCCTCAAGGTTTAATCGCCTAAGGGAGTAGGTGCCCGTCAGTGCTAAATCGAAGAGTTTCCGGACCAACGTGAATCGTTCGGGATCTTTGATAATAGTCCTGCTCACCGGATCATTTCGGTAGCCGATTGGAGCGTGATTCGGATGCCAGCCTCGTTGCAATTTCGCGCGCATACCACGCTTGACGTTCTCGCTCAGGCTGTCTACGTAATACTTGGAGTATCCAAAAATTATTGACAGCATAAACTTGCCCTGCGAGTTGTTCTCAAAGGAAGAAGTCGCAAACTTGAGGTCCTGAAGTACCTTGCGATCGAGGAGGTGGATGATTCGCCCGCCGTCTACTGCATTACGAGCAAGCCGATCTGGATGCCACGCGATGATTCCAGCAGCCTCACCACGCTCAATACGAACCAGCATGTCCTCGAAGATGGGGCGGCCTGGCGCCTTGGCGCTAAATGACTCTCGAAAGACCTCGGCAATCTGAACTTCCGGATCACCCGAAAACTTGCTTTGAAGCTCCTGATATTGGGAATCGATAGAGAGGATTTGCCGATCCTCGGATTCGGTGGATTTTCTGCAATAGATAAAATACTTCATATTATTTGCATATATCAATCTAGCGTATACGCCAGAAATGTCACGTGGGCGAGATCGTGCCAGGGAGACACGCTCTCACGTCTTCGTGGGAGCACTCCACTGAGTTACCCTAATAGGAATGCCAGATGACAAGGAAAAGAGACAAGGAAGAGTCGTCCCCGCCGTGTCGCGACGCTTGCCCGGCGGCGGCTTACTTGAACTGGTCTACCAGCCCGACACGCGCAAAACGGCCTTCGCGGTCTTTCGCGACGGCAAGATCTCGGTAGAAAATTCTCTGGAACGGGAAATCGGAGAGCGCCTGGTCCCGGTCCCGGCCACCAATAACCTCATCAAGCACGGGGCGCTGTTGCTTCCCGAGAAGCCGGAGCCCTACGGTTCGACCGCGGAACTCATAGAAGCGATCCGCGAATATCTGTTTCGCTATGTGGACCTGTCCGAACGGTTTCAGAGGATCGCAAGCTATTACGTTCTCCTGACCTGGGTCTATGACGCCTTCAACGAGCTACCGTATCTCCGACTGCGCGGGGATTTCGGATCAGGAAAGACCCGGGCGCTCATAGTCATCGGTTCGCTCTGCTACAAAGCGTTCTTTGCGAGCGGTGCTTCCACGGTCTCGCCCATTTTTCATACACTCGATACATTCCGCGGGACCCTGATTTTCGACGAAGCCGACTTTCGGTTCAGCGATGAGAAGTCGGAGCTGGTCAAGATATTCAACAACGGAAACGCAAAAGGTTTTCCAGTCTTGCGTACCGCTATGACGGTGAAGAAGGAATTCGACCCCAGGGCCTTCAATGTCTTTGGCCCCAAGATCGTGGCCATGCGCCGATCATTCGAGGATCAAGCCCTTGAGAGCCGCTTTCTGACCGAGGAAATGGGCCAGCGGAGCCTGCGAGACGATATTCCGATCAACCTTCCGGATGCGCAGAAGGAAGAAGCCCGATCGTTGCGTAATCGGCTGCTCATGTACCGCTTTCAGTCTCTCGAACGAATCCAAGTCGATGAGTCTTTGGTCGATCCTTCAATGTCCCCACGACTCAATCAGATCCTGGTACCGCTGCTTTCTATTATTGACGATGAGCGGCTGCAAGAAAGGGTGCGCGATTCGGTGAAATCA
>ORJL010179561.1_pt1 | contig 21027 bp, 21 predicted proteins | sample 1779941 | NCBI WGS metagenome assembly ORJL01 (sample SAMEA104232317, study PRJEB22302) | groundwater metagenome | biome: forest; feature: aquifer; material: groundwater | place: USA | collected 2011-08-07 | depth 5.8 m
ATTGCAACTGAAACTATACAACAATCTCTTCTTCTGAGCCTTTAATTAAGTTCCAATCTAGTTTTATTAATTGCTTTATGGCAGGGTTATTTGTATTAAGTTTGTATAAGTCTGATTTTCCCACTCTTCTTGTTTTTATTACAATGTTATTCTTTTCAAGTTTTGGCCAGAAAGTCTGCAAAGTAGAGTAACTTACTCCTGCTTTCTTTGCTATCTCAGTCAAAGGATAATCAAACAACTGGTATGTTATAAGAAAATCTAATACTTTCATTACTGGATTAGTTCCAAATACCTCTAAAAATACTGCCTCGTCTTCCATAGTTTTAGTAGTATAAGTATGGGTATATAAATATTTCTATTTTTGTTTTTAAATTTCAATATTAGAAACATTTAAATATCTAAATGCTAATCATAGTTTATGGAATTCTCTGATAGAGATAAGATCAAGGCTACTATTTTATATCACTTGAGAAGAAAAAAAGTAATTGGAAATGTGCATACGCATTATGACACTCTAAAAAAAGGATTTCCTTCTCACCTTGGAAAAGAGGCAGAAAAAGGTGCTAAAGAACTAATCAAAGAAGGTTTAATTTTAACCAAACCAGCCACCTATGGACTTCAAGTTTCATTAAACAAAGAGAGACTAAAAGAAATAGAATTATTTATCATGAAAGTTTTGGGATTTGATTTTCAATAGAAAGTTCGGACAAGAAACATGGTGTCTTGTCGATATGCAAAAGTCTAGGCTTAAAAATGAGAAGTGAGAACTTTTTTCTTTAAATATACAACAACCTAAAAAGCCTCGCATTTGACAGTTAATTTAAGCCACGACTATTTGACACAGAGCCATATATAAGTATCATTTATAAATGAAATGAATTACTTATATATAAGTAAGCTTTATATACTACTCAAGTTACTTATATAGTATGAGAAACCAAAAGAAAGAAAGAATACTAAGGATATTACTAAACAAGGAAAGTATGACTAGATACAAACTTGCAAAACTCTCAAGATGTACACCCTCTTGGGTTTATATGTTCCTAAAAGAGCTAAAAAATAAAGGCCTGATAAAAGATGAAAAAACTATAGATTACTCTAACATAAACTATAAGGGGTTATTTGAGCTTTGGCTTGGTATATACAAAAGACCAAATTTTAGAGAATATATGATAAGAGCACCATTTGATATTCTAAAAGACACAAAACTAACATACGCCATGACAACATACTTTGCTGAAAATATGATACAATCTTATCTGTTTCCTTTAAGGTATGACATCTATATAAAAAATGAAGACCTGGACAAATGGCATTCTATACTAGCTGGCAAAGGTTTTTATGGTAAAGGAAATTTTAGGATATTAATATCGGATGATGATGCTGTATTTTATAAGAAAGGCATGTTTAGATTAAGTATAGAAGAAGATACAGACTTTTATATGGTTTCTTTACCTCAAATTATAGTAGACCTATTATATGAAGGAGGGCCCGCAAAAGAAGCAGCCTATATGTTAATAGAGGGGCACTATCAAAATGTATGAAGACTTTCAGACAAGAATATCTTTTGAATATATAGAAAAACTAAAAAAAGAATTAAAAAGACCACTTGTAATACTTGGTGGTTGGGCAGTCTATTTTTTAGTAAATAAAAATTTCTATAATTTAGAAGGAAGAAATTATCTTGGCTCAAAAGATCTGGATATTGGATATTACTTAGAAGAAAATATGACTGTAGAAGAATTGTTGAACTCTAGTCTCTCTTATGACATAAGTAAGTTAAAAGAGATGGGTTTTAATGTTCTTGGCTTTAGATTTATGAAGCAATTTCACTCTGAAACTAAGGATGTTCTAGATATGCAAAAAGCAAAAAATATCCCGCAACACAATATTGTTAATGTTTACATAGATCCAATTGTAAATATGATTCCAGCAAAATTCAAAGAAACTTTTAGGTTTACTCCAATAGATGAGCCTTATCTAACCAAAGTGTTTGAAAAAGATAAAATAGAGTATGATAACGACATAATAATACCAAATCCAGAAGTCCTGCTTTGTATGAAATTAAATTCTGCGCTAACAAGAGATGAAATACACAAGAAGCAGAAAGATATATCTGACATATTTGCACTTTTGGCCTATAGTGATATAGACATTGAAAAATTCTTAAAATTATATGATAAAGATAAAGCAATGAATACATTAGCTCAATTAAATATTAAAGATGCTTCGGAACTACTAAATGTCAAAGAACGAACGATAAGAAATGTATTTGATGGTGTTGTTAAGAGGTGATAAAATGGCCAATGTTTGGGATGATCTTTTTAGGATAAAAAAGAGAAATATAAAAATTCAAAGAAGAAAAAGGAAAATAGCTAAGAAACCTAGAAAGAAGTAATTGTTGTTTATATAAAGTAGTAACAAAACGGTAGATTTATATAGTCGTTCTTAAAACTATTTTACATAGAAATTTTATATAACTAAAGAATAAAAATGGAAGATACAATATATTATAATACACGCAGGATTGTAGATGAAGGAGAGATAGTAATAACAACAAAGAATCCATCGAAACGTTTTTATGATACATGTGGCTCTGTTGATAGAGAAAGATATATTTTGGCGGGAGTCTTAATAACTGGTGCTGCTGAATTGCATTCTATGGATGTTACAAAACAAAAAGATTTAGAATCATTTGTAGAAGCAGTTGGTAGATGCCTTTTCTTTTTTCCTGCAGGTGGTATTGTATATAAGTTACCAATTGAAAAAGTAGAAGAATTAAGAATGTGTGACAAAAAGATAAAAATGGATGTAGATGAAGTAAGGTCGCTTCTTGATAGTGCAGGGATGAGTTTAAGCGGCGGATTAATGACTAGTATGTCTTTTGCTCCAAGAGGAGAACTATAATTAATTTTAAGAATTTAAACCAATTTAGTCTTTTAAATTTTTAACACTAACCTGACGTTTTCTTTACAGCACACCTTTAAGCCACGTTAACTTAACAATACATGCGAATAGGAACATTTATATACTAAAGGTACATAATTATATACTAAAGGTACATAATATGTTCACGGCTAAGGAAGGTAAAATATTGAGATTTTTAATGACTTGTTTTAGTGATCACTCTATCAACCACGTAGCTAAAGAATGCGATATAACTGCTAGAGGCACCTATAAAATATTAAAAAAACTGGAGAAAGAACAGATTGTTTCATATAAAGAAATAAGCAATATTAAATCTTACAGCATAAATTTTGACAATCCCTTGATATTAAGCTACTTAGAGATAGTGTTAAAGGATGAAAGAACTAATCAGCCTAAAATAAAAATAAGACTGCAAGATTTAAGTAAAATGAAAGATATATGCAAGGCATGCCTTCTTTTTGGATCTTATATAACAGGAAAAAAAGAGCCTAATGATATCGATATATTATTTGTGTTTGAGAAAAAAGATTACAAAAAATTTGACAAGGAATTAGAGAGTATAAGACTTATAAGCCCTTATAAAGTCCATGATATGATACAAGCGCCCATAGATATATTAGATAACCTAAAAAAACAAGACAAGGCTATACTTGATATAATAAGAAATGGAGTAGTGTTATGGGGCCATGATTTTATAGCAAGGAGCGTTAAAGATGCTCACACCAAATAAAAAAGTCGATGAATGCATTAAAAGCGGCAAGAAGGGAAAAAGGCATTATGGCCTGATAAAAACAACTCCTAATAGAGAAAAGGCTATGGCCCATTTAAAAAAAGCTATTCTTAATTTTAATGCACTAACTTATTTTGCAAAGGGCGGTTATTCATTCTGGAGTCCTAGTGCAGCTTTCTATTGCGTTTATCATTGCTGTTTAGCTATATTGGCTAAATATGGCTATGAAAGCAGAAGCCAGAAATGTACTTTTTATGTTATTGAACTTTTAATAGGACAGGGTAAGCTGAAAACTATTGTAAAGGAAGATTTAGAAGAGATTTATGATCCTTCTGAAAGTCTTGAAACCAGTGAAAATTTATTAGACATAAGGGAAGACATGCAATATGGCACAGGGACTATTTATGAAACTGAAGAATTCAAAAAATTATTGGACAGAACTAAAAAATTACCTGATAATTTTAGGCTAGAGATTGAAAGATAAATGAATGAAGAGGATTTGGAAGTTAGGATTCTTGAGTGGATTAAGAATATTTTAGAGAACATTGAGGAAGAGTAATTTTGTAAAATCTTTTAAGGAAGTTCGGACAAGAAACTTTAGTGTCTTGTCGATATGTAAAAGTATATTATTAAAGATGAGAATTTCAAATCCTGATAGAAACACTTATAAATAAACTATATACTGCAGCATATACAATAATCCGTCATTGTAAAACAATAGAGACTAGAGACATGGAAAACAGCAAACTTGAAGAGATAATAAACTTATTCTGGAAGATACCAAGCCACTATAATTTAGAACTACCTTTTGAAAAACAAGAAGGGCTACATTTAGAATATTTAATCGGAAAGTATGGAAAGAAAACAGTAGATGAATATAAAAGACTTGGAGATGCTGCACATAGAGAACAGACTAAAGAGTCTAGCTTTAATGCTTATGAATTCGGCTTTGAGACCGGGATGTATCAAGATGCAGCTCCTAATGTTGCGTATAGAAGCATACTAGATTTAAAATCTCTTTTAAAATTGTTAGGCAAGAGAGAAAAATTTACCGTAACCGATCTAGGAGCAGGCGATGGAAGAATTTCAATAGCTCTGGCCTTGTTACTGGAAAATATAGAGAAGATTTATGCCATAGATATTGTTAAACCAGCTCTAAAGCAGATGGATTTGAGCAAAAAATTACTCCCAAAAACTCATCAAAAAAAATTAGATGGAAGAGTTGTACCTGTTTTAGGAGACTATACTGACTGCAATTTTAAAGATAAGTTTAATTCAAAATTTAATAGCAAAGCAGACATTGTTTTAAGTCTTTATCCATTTGACTTGTTTGAGGTTTTTGAGCACGGGCTAGACTTTCTTAACATAGGTGGAAGCATATTGAATTTTATGCCACAACCTTTTGAAGAAAGTGAAGCGTCTCTTGATTATATAAAAGAGGAAGTTGGAATGTGGGCCAGGACTTTTTGGTATAACATGGAAATTGTTGACCATTTTTCAATGCCAAAAGGACAATTAATCGTAGCTTCTGAATTTAAGCCTGCTAAAACATTTGATTAGAAGTAGGGTTTTTCTATCTTGTCAGAATTAAACAATGTTCTTAAAGAAGCTATTACAACGGGTTCTAGAGAAGTTCTGTTTTTCAAGGCATGTTCAACTACCTTTTGATTTGCATCGTAAAGCTCAGAAATCTCATCACTTCTAAAGCCAAGATCATCTGCTTCATATACTTTAGAAGCCAGCCTGTAGGTCAGCTTTATTTTAGGATGTTTTACCAGAATTTTCCTTGATCCAGAAGTAGGATTTCTATTTTTCTTATGATAATCTCTTACTAGGTGTTTAGGAATACTCAAAAAGTGTGATATATCTCCGTATGGAAGATTTGAATCCAAGCTTAATCTTAATGATTCTTGCTCTGATTCTGAAGCTATTCTTTTAGGTCTATTTCTAATCATCGGACCTAGTCCAACTCTTTTTAGAATATTGCTTACACTAGACTCCCATTTAATACCTGCATATGAACCAAGTTCTTCTAAAGAAACTGGCTTTCCTGAAATCTCTGCTTCATGGTATTTTTCAAATACTGCAATAACTTTTTTAGTTTCAACTCTTTTTTGATTAATAGTGTATAATAGAATATATTGTGAAGCCATTTTATAGGGCCAACTACTCTCTTTGGTTAAAGTTTCTATTTTTCCTTCAATTAAGGAATGAATATCTTGTAATAATCCTAATCTCTCTTGAGAATGTTTTACAATTTCTAATTCTTTTAAAGCCCTGTATTTTTTCCATGTTTTATGAATGTTTTTCCTTACAAGATGGGTCTGTATGGCCTGTCTTTCAACGCCTTCTATATCTGCAAACTCTTGTAGACTAGGTCCTTCCTCAAGCAATAAGACAATGTCAGCATCATTTATTTTTTTGTTTTTGGGCCTTCTTTCTTCGGATATACTATTAGAATAAAAATTTATTGTGCTTTTTTTAAGTCCTAGAAGCATGGCTATTTTTACTGTTGAAAAATTATTCATCCTGGCTTCCCTGATAAATGATACTGTTTCATCAAGAGTTCTTGGCCTTTTTGGCACTGATGCAGGATTAAAATGACTTTTATAAATACTTTCTGCAATATGTAATTGTCCTGATTGATCTGAAATACTAAGGACTCTGCCTTGAGATTCTAACCTAGAATCTTTATTTAATATTTTTTCTAATGTCATTTTTGGGTATTTTGTAAAAAAGTTCAGTGTTTATAAATATTGCTATATGATACTACTAATAAAAAGTTACATAAAGAATAAATTTATAAAGTCTCATAATTAACTTTAATGTTAATATGGAGAAGATTTTTTCAATACAAAAACCTGGAGCAAAGTACTCAATCTATCATAATGGAACTTTTCAATTTTCTATAGATTGTAGTTGTAATGGAAAGTCCGGATATTCTCTAAAGAAACCTAGTTCAGCTTTTGAAACCAAGTCAAGAGAATATCACACTAAAAGAAACGAAGAAGCAATTCAACATACCTTCTATATGGATGAACCTATTTTTATGATTGAATTGGCTGAGCATCACATGGAACAACACAACCAGTCTAATTTGGAGATTATATGCATGGATTGCAAAAAAGTATTCAGCTTTTCTTATGAATCCTATTTTGAGCTTAGAAAAGATCTTGAAAACCTTGCCAAAAGGACAATTAAAGCATAAATCTACTAATTTTAATTATTTTTTGCTACAAAAATCCGCTAATGTTTTTATTCTTGAGAGAATTTCTATTATTATGAAACTAATATTATTAATAGTTTTTTTAACTTTTGTAAACTTAAGCCTAGTTTATTCAATAACTCAGGAAGAACAGCAGAGTTTTGACAAAATATTAGAACCACTCTCAAAAATTTACAGTTTCATAAAATATGCAGCAACATTAATTGCATCGTTATTCCTGGTTTTTTCTGGGGTCTCGTACATGGCTGCTTCAAATGATGTATTTAAAAAAGACAAGGTGAAGATGATGATAGCTTACATCATAGTTGGACTTTCTATAATATGGGCTGCCCCTTATATCGTTGACTATCTCCTAAAATGAGGCTAGTTTATTTTTTTCTTGTTTTTATTTTATTTAGCAACATCGTAAATGCACAGTCTGATTTTAATCCAGTTGACTTCATCAAAGATTTAATAATAGCTTTAATAAAAGAAGTTCAAGATTTTTTTATAGGGATATTAAACAGCCCAATCGAGCCCTTGCTTAGCCTAATCAAAGAATTATTAACAATGCCGATAAACTTGTCATTATTTATTGGATTATGGAAGATAGTGGTGTATATCTTAAGCTTTTTTTACGGTTTAATATTTATTTATAATGGACTTAATTTTATAATTAGCAGCTATGATCCAATAAAAAGAGAAAACGCAAAGTCCTGGCTTAAAAACTCTATTTTGATGATATTCTTCATTAATGCATCTTATATTTTTTACAAATTTTTAATAGATCTCTCTTCTTTATTGAGCTTTGGAGCATTAAATTTGGTAGATTCAAAGATATTTTTGATAGAAACAAATTTTACTGATATTGGGTTTCAACTTGTTTACTTAATATTATTTTTAATCATCTCGTTTGTCACATTAATATTTCTCGGGATAAGGTATTTGTTAGTTAGTTTTGGCTTAGTATTGTTTCCTATTGGCCTACTTTTGTATTTCATCCCTTATACTAAAGCATTTGGGAAATTTATAATTGAGCTTTTGTTGGTTGCAATATTTCTGCCTTTTATTGACGCATTATTATTGGTTGGGGCCAGTAAACTTTTAGAAATCCAGTTTTTTTCTAATTTCAATATATTTGCTCTGACAATAGGACTTTCTTTGATAAACCTGACTATGATATTATTGGGAATTTTCGTTTTGATGAAGTCAATAATGCCCCAACTAAGACCAAATTTTGGTAGAATTTATTATAGATAAAAAGTAGGCCCATAATATTTATACATCTTAAGAGAGAGATTTTCAATTTGTACAGCTATTCTTTCAGACAATGGAGAAACTTCTTCTTTTGGAAGCTTTTGGTTTAGATAAACATGGAAACTTTCTCTTCCCTTATGCACCCATGGCGGATGATGTTCTACTATGACTCTTAAATCAACATAGTTTCCATTAGCCTTGGAACGTCTTCTTAAAATCTCTGCCGGAATCTTTATTACAAGCCCTTCTGGAATTGTTTCAATTATTTCAACATAGCCTTCTTCTTGTAATTTTTTTTCTAGGCTGCTTTTTATCATAAAAATAGTGTAAAAAATAGTTTTATAAATATTGCCATTTTTAATCTTTACAGATTAAAAGTATTTTTTTAATAATAGGAGTTTTAAAATGGAAAGGCTTACGTTGGAACAGGCACTTGAGAAAAAATCGGGAGATGAGGTAGTTTTTGTGCCACTGCCAGGCATTCCTAAAGATTATATAGAAAAATTCCCTCTTTCACCTAATGAGAGATATGTATTAGAAAAAATAATATTAGACTCTCAAGATTATGAACTTGGTTATGGATTAAGAAAAATTAATGTTCAGTTTACAATAAAAGACAAGGGCAATTTTGGATACGAATGGTTTTGCATTTAAATAAGTTTACTAAAATTTATATATACTTAAATATTCAGAAAAGTATATGAAAAAGAGAGTCTTATCTTTATTCTTAATATTAATCTTTATAATAGGAACTGTATCAGCAGCTGTTCCTTACAAAGAATCCTTAACTATCTACAACTACAAGATAAAACAAGTTCAATGCTCCGATAATTCATTAAGAATTCTTGTAGAAAGCAAAGCTTCTGCTAATCTTAACCTCATGTTTAAGATTACAAGTAAAACTACGAATTCTATCTTCTCAAACCAAGAGTTAAAGAGATTTGAGACAAACTGGTTTTTGATTACCACTAACAAGCTTTGTAATGAATTTAAAAAACTAGAAGTAAATGGTTATCTAACTCTAAACAATCAGAATATTGCCTATCTCAACTCAGAATCTTCTTACTTGTTTACTGGAACTGAAAGTCCTATCACTCAGACTGCTACAACTACAGAAATACAGCCATCTACCCAAGAAACTTTAACAACTACCACAACAAGTACCTCTACTTCAAATATCTATTTTGGCTCTAAATTGATTGAATCAATTGATTCCAATAATGAAGTTAAGTATTATCACCAAGATAATTTAGGAAGTACTAGACTGATTACAGATGTTGGTGGAAATTTAGTTTCAAGAGTGGATTATGAACCTTTTGGAAAAGACTTGAGTTATGCTAATTCTAAATACAAGTTTACTGGCAAGGAAAAGGATTCTAGTTCATTGTATTATTTTGGGGCTAGATATTATGATCCAAATATAGGAAGATTTACTCAGATAGATCCAAGTTTTGAACCTTCAGAAACTCCTTATTCCTATGTTGATAATAATCCTTTGAATAAAGTTGATCCTGACGGAAGAGAAGCTGCTCCTCCTCCCAGAGAATTACCTAGATTTACGGAAAAGCAGATAGAAGATGCGATGATTCAATCTAGAGGTGCTACAAAACCAAAAGATTTAGCTAGAATAGCTAAAAAATTAGGATATGTAGTAAGTTCAGAAACTAACAATGAAGGATATTTAATCTTGGATCGATATGGGGGAATTGTACGATCTGCAGAGGGCAGAGCGATTGATATACCTCGACATGGTTCTCCACAAATTGGTACTAGAAGAAATATTGTTAAAACTATGCTCCAATGGCCAGAAATAAAGGGGATTATAAGAGGTGGAACAAAAGCAGTGGCTTTAGCAAGTATTGGACTTACTGTAGCTGAAGTTGCAGAAGCTTCACAGGAAGGCACATACTCTGCCGTAAAACAAGGTTTGGTGTCTGCAGGCGGTTTATCTGGTGGGGCATCTGGAGCTTTTGTTGGTATGAGGGTAGGATTGATTTTTGGCCCATATGGCTCTTTAGTTGGCTGCATAGCCGGCGCTTGTATAGGTCGGTTTTATGGAGAGGAGTCTATTAAAACTTTTTACCATAGAGAATATTCTACGCCAGATTTTGTAGATCATAATAGAATAAAATTCCGCAAATTAGAATATTATCCAAATATACAAGTTTCATATGGTGTAGATTATCCAGATGTTACAGGTGTTAGAAATTAGTTAGCCGAAAGAAAATTTAGAAGTATAACCTTTCAATGCTTCACCATAATTTTCAGGATTTCTAAGGTAGATTATTTCTGATTCTAGACTATCAGCAACTTCTTTTTTTCTCCTGTCTTCTTCATTTAGAAAATCTAAAAGAGCGTCAAGATTTTCTATAAAACCATTTCTAGACCTTAATAACAAGATTTTATTTCCACCTGTTTTTTTATGAGATATAACCAATTTATTTAAATTGCTTTCAGAGTCTCTAACTATGATATTATAACCGTTTTCTACTGCTGCTGGCATTGCTTTTCCTATTAGATATTCATTCAACTTTTTCCTTTCATGCACTAGCCTATTAATATATTTTCTTAAATTTCTTTTTCCCGATATTATTTCCATAGTACCGTGATTCAATATTAATATTTAAAGCTTGCTATTTGTTACCTTTAATCAGTAATAATTAAATTGTCTTTAAAAAATTATATATACTTTAACAATTATAGTTCTTGAAATAATAATCATTAAAATGATAAATTTTAAAGAGCAAAAAGAATCTTTGATGAAATATTGGGTTGATAATGGAATAATTACCAATCAAGATGTTCTAAGAGCTTTCAGAAAGGTAAAGCGCGAAAACTTCATGACTGATGAACATAGAAATTATTCTTATAGTGATAATGCATTTCCAACAATAAAAGGCCAGACTATCTCGCAGCCCACAACTGTAATGATGATGACCCAGGACCTTAATCCTATCAAAGGAAATAAAATCTTGGAGATAGGGACTGGTTCAGGATACCAGGCAGCAATATTGGCAGAGATAATCAATCCTGGAATAGTCTATACAACAGAGATAGTTCCAGAACTTTATGAACTTGCAAAGAAAAATCTGAAGAACTACAAAAACGTAAGAATATTTTTGAGCGATGGCAGTTTAGGATTAAAAAAATATGCCCTATTTGACAGGATAATAGTTACGGCAGCATGCTCTGAAACTCCTATGAGCCTCTTCAGGCAGCTTAGAATAAACGGAATTTTATTGGCACCTATAGGAGACTTATATTCCCAAGTAATCTACAAATTTACTAGACTAAAGGACAATATAGAAGAAAAAGTTCTTGGCGATTTTAAATTTGTACCTTTGAAAGGAAAATACGGGTTTGATGGCTGATTTTTTATTGTTAAATAGTCAGGTTTATATATTTTTATGTTTTTATGATTGAAGAGGTGAGAGCCTCTATTTTTTAGAGACGTGGGGGTCTGATGGGATTAAGGTTAAAAAACTATAAATTTGCCATAATACTAATATTAGCTGTCTTTATAACTACTGTTCTTGCTGTTGCTTTAAGTGCTGAAAACCCTGGAGATAAACCTGGAGATGACAGAAAAATACCAGCCCCTATTCAAATTAACGATTCAATAGTTGATATACTATTAAAGATTTTTGCCATTGAGAAAAGTGAAATTTTTGTCAATGAAACATTATACGGCTCGTTTGAAGTTGAAATTCTTAATGGAAGCAATACAAAATTTGATGCAGTGTTGAAGATAGATGAATTAGAATACAAAGAAGACTTTAAGATAAAAAACTCTGGAACCTATGATTTTACTCCAATTTCATTTCCAAAAAATGGAACTTATAAGATAGTTCTAATACTTGATGACAAAAATGAAGTGGAAGAAACAAATGAGTCAAATAACAATGGTACTTTAGAAATAAATGTCCTGCCTCAATTAGTTATCTTACCAATTGAACCTCCAATAAACCAAACTAACCAAACCAATCCAGCAAACCAAACCAATCAAACTAATCCAATAGATAATAACACGATACAAAATTTAATCACAGGAGAAGCAATATTCGAAGTCAGAAATACTGAAAAACCAAAAACACAGAGCTTTGTTTATTTGAATGGACAATTGATTATGCAGATAGATGGAGAGAATAATACAGCCCTTTATTATCATCAAGATTTGCAGAGAAACGTAAGATTAATAACAGATGAATATGCTAATGTAGTGCAGGAAAATTACTATGATCCTTTTGGAGATAGTTTTTACATAAAAAATCTTGTATTTAACAATAAGATGTTTTCTGATAAGGAGGAAGACAGTTCTGGGCTTGTTTATTTTGGGGCTCGTTACTATGACAATGATGTAGGTAGATTTACTCAAACAGACCCTAAATTTAATGCTGTTGAATCATCTTATAATTATGTTTCAAATAACCCGATAAATTTCTATGACTCTGATGGAAGAGAAAGAAAACCGAATAACAATGCACCAGAATTATTACTGAAAGATCCAGAAACGCAGAATTACTATCTTAAAAACCAGCTGAATAGGGACGGGAGTTCATTAAATCCGCGCATAAATCCTAATGGGGCCTTGTTTATTACTGGTTTTGGTGTTTTTGGGGTAATGGTAGATAATCTTAATATGATGCAGGAAATAAAAAATGCAAACAGGGTTTTTGAGCTTCATGAGAAATTTGTTTGGAACAACTTCTGGAATGAGTTTATTCCAGACTCGCAAAGAGCAGAATTAAGAAATACTGATCTGAAAGGCTGGAGAGACGAGATTACTGGAAGATACTATAAGGACTCATTTCCTCCTGAAAAATATGTTGTTAAAATGCAGGATGTAGAGTATGCCATGCAAGAAATCTATAAGGAAAGAAAGTTTTTTGCATTCCAGGCTTTAGTTAGATTCTACCAAAATCCGCTGACAGGAGAGATTTATTTTTTTGAGTTTAGCCAAGATCCAATAAACGAAGAGCAAAGGGACTTGTATTTCAAGATGGTTAGAAGGGTTACTGAATATAGGCTTCCAGGGGCTCCTAAGAATAAATAGGACAAGAATAAAATATGAAGAGAAATAGAAAGGTTTAAATATATAATAACTACAAATAAGTGGTGAAAATGACAGGTAAAAACAAATCCAAAAACACCAGAAACAGCATAAGCGGATTAGCAGCTTTATTATTAGGATTAACTACTGGCTGCAATGATGGAATTAAATATTATACCCCGGATATTCCTAAAGAAATAATACAGGCAAGATATCCAGAGAATTTTAAAATAGAATATTCAAGAATGGGTTACTTGCAAAATATTGTTTATTCTGATAGTGAATCTAGCAATGAGCAGGCAATCTTCACTAAATTGGACTCTTACCTTAAGGGATTAAGAAAATCAAAGGCTGATGTAAAAATAGAGGTTTTTGATTATGAAAGACTAAATGAAAAATTTCCAATACTTGACAGAAATAAATATGAAAGTTATAGTCTTGAAGATAGGGCAATCTACCTAAGAAACATGTTAGGACTTTATATGGTTACAACAGTAAATCCGGGATTGGCCAATATTACAGAAACTGGAGATGATTATTTAAAAATTGATGGGGATTTAGTTGCTGGCCTTGTTTTAGATAGCAAGCCTTATGGGGTTGTAGTTTTTGTGAGGGGTGAGTAAAATAAGTTTATTACAAAATAAATCAAAGAAGTATAATCGTGAAAATCCAAAATATTTATATATAACTGAATTTAATAAAAATAAAGTGGAAAGGGGTGCATTGATGAACACAATAAAAATATTTTTGTTTACATTTTTATTTATCCTAATATTTACTGTTTTTTCTAATAATGTAAGTTCTGATATGAATGCAGCAACACCTCAGGCAGCTGCTTTTAGAACAGTTGATGCTGGAAGCCCTGCACAGGGCGGAGATTTATTGCTTCCTATAAATGTCCTGTCAGCTCCAATTCCAATAAACATAATGTATAGTTCTTCTGATAATACTTTAAGGAGAGAAGCTACAGATGTGGGTTTTGGCTTTAGTTTGGGAGCTGCTAGCGCGATAACAAGATCTGTTAATGGAGTTCCTGATGACTATATTCGTGTTAATGATAGGCATGAAAAAGATTGCAGTGGAAATAATGTGATTACCGAAGAGACCGGATGGTTATTTAATAGACCGGGTGGTACTGGTCCTAATTTTAAATACTCAGAAAGAGATTATGCCGGTTTATTTAGACCTCAATGTCTAACACCACCACCAGTATTTTCCTGTTTGCCGTATACAGAAAGCGGTTGTAAAACACCAAGCGCGATAGTAAGCGGCTGTTATTGGGATTGGAATGATCAATTTTGTAGGAACAGATATGATGGCGATGTTTATGAACCTTTATGGGGAGTCAACAGAGGAAATCCAGATTATTTCTATGTTGCTGTAAACGGGCAGGGAAGTTCGATGATTTTAGACACACAAGATAATGATCTTGATGGAAATCCAGATTTTGTATTAAGTAACGTAAAGCCTTGGAAAGTAAGTTACAGTTATGATTCATCGGGTAATAATGGAATATCCGAGATTAATATAATGACAGAAGACGGAACTAAATATGTGTTTAAGGATATTGGCTTGAAAACCAGCACTACAAAGACAGTTTGTGAAAACGATCCCGCTTTTTTCTCACTCTCACTATCTGATCAAACCAATTATTTTGTTTGTGGATCGGGCGCATCTTTTACAGAATCTGCACTTAACAAACAATATACTTTTGCATGGCCTTTAGTTTATATATTAAACAATAATTACAAAGACACAAATCTCAATGGCATTCCTGATGCAGGAGATAGTGGAGGCTGGGCAAAATTTGATTATGGCCTTTATGGAGACACAACATCTGTAAACAGCGAATCCACAATTTCTCAAGGAGGTTATATTGCACGTTCAAATACACTACAAGGTTTTCGGGCTGTTTTTGAAAATGTTTTTTCTGTCCCAGAGATAGTGTCTAGCTCTACAGTAACAAACTACTATCTTGATAAAATAACAAATCCTTTATACGAAGCCAAATTTAATTATCAGGATAGGACTAGTGTTTATGATTCAAGCAAGCCCAATTTAAAAAAGCTAGATTCGATAAATTTAAAACAAAATCCTGCTGTCATTTCAAATCCTCCAAATTTGACTACAATACAATTTACTTATGCCACTGGCACAGAAAGACTAAACAATAAATTAACCCTCAAAGAAATACGAGAAATAGGAAAAAATGGTGTTTTATCATTGCCTCCAACAAATTTTACATACCATGGCAACTGTGCGAGCGGGACAGAAAACCTTTATGGACTTTGTAGCTCTGATATTACAGCTTTTTTACTTAAAAAAATAAATTATCCTACAGGAGGATCAGTTGAGTATACTTTCGAGTCAGATTCCGTGAACTTATTACAGAATGTTGCGATTACACCAACTGACTCTCCACGTTTTTTCAATTCTGGTACAAGAGTAAAGACAATAAAATCTTATGATGGTACAGGGCATATTACACAGAATGATTTCAGCTATGGGATTGGAATAACTGAGACTAATCCTTTCTGCGAAAAAAGATATGTGAATTCTGCGACCCAATCTGTTTATTGCCCATCAGAAAATCCAAACTATATATATAATCCAAGCGACATAGGGAGGAGCTATGTAAACACAGTAGGTTATTCAACTGTTTGGTTAACGACTTCTCCATTCTCAGATAATGGAAGAATAAAGACTATATATACCACTGCACGAGATTATCCAAATGTATGTGGTGCAAATGGATATTGTTTAACATCTTTAAATTACCAGAATGGTCGGGAAATAATAAAAACACTTGAAGGGGCCGGTGCTGATTTATTACTGCAAGAATCGTACAAAACATATACTCTTGATACTGCTGATATACCAATAACTAGAGAATATAGTGAATGGACTGGCAATTCTCAACATACCTATAAAATTACATTTGTCGATTGGGATCACCTAGGCGAACTTAACGGTCTACCAGTTACGCCAAGAGAAGTTCCTTATCCACAATATGATTATTATAGCTTTGTTTCAACAGGAAACTTCATCAAAGGAGAACAAGTAAGAGAAAAGAATTGGGGTGATAATCCCCTAGAAGCAGCAGTAATTAAAGCAGCAGATTATGAATATGATGCTAATGATATACCAAAGTTGGGTAATCAAAGACCTGGAACAAATTTTAATGGGTTACCAAAACTTAGTAGAGAACATTTGATTAGTAATTGTGTTCCTTTTCGTAATAGCGACATGTCAGTACCTTTACCCTCAATTAGTCCAAGCACAATCATTAGTTATCATTGTGTACCTGGAAAAGTGAGAGAAACTGATTATACTTTTGGTTTTCAAGATACAACTGGGGGTTTATTAACACCTAAAAATATGAAAACACAACCAGGAAAAGCAACAGTCAGTGATGTTTTATATGACGGACTCGGAACTGGTTCTATTAACCTTTTATCAAGACAATATGTTTCTGAATCACAAGCATTATATGCAACTGACTTGGCTACAAATCCTGATGGAAGCAAAAACACACAAGCTGCGTTTCAGATTTATCCAGCTTCAACATCAACATGGCTTGATAGAGATAATAGTGGAAAAGTTACTGATTCTAGTGAGAGAGTACTCACCGAATTTTTGGAATATGATAGTAATGGTAATGTAAAAAAAGTAAGAAGTCCGCCAAATAAAAATGGATTTATACTTGACACATATGCAAGATATGACACTGTTTTTAATGCCTATCCTGTAAAAAACTGGAATTCAGTCCTAGGCAGCGAACTAGATCCTCTTGCGGAAATTACCTATAATGAGTTTGGAAGTCCGGTTACAACAACCGATTTCAATAGAAAAATCACAACTTACGGTTATGATGAATTAGGAAGATTGGTTTCAGTTAAAAAAACAGATGATTTAGCATCAAGCCAGATTATATCTTATTGTTATGCACTTGACCCAAATTGTGATCATACAAATTCTCCCACATTAAACTATGTTACTACAAGAAATGTCTTAAATCCTTTAGTTAATATAGATTCAAGAAGCTTTGCTGACGGACAAGGAAAAGTTATGCAAACAGCAGTAGTTGAATCTGCTACATCAACTATAAGAATAAATAATGAATATTATGACAATTCAAAATTAAAGAAGACATACCTTCCATTTAGAGATACGCAAAGCCCTACTGCAGGAAGTTTAAACTTATATAATACTTATAAACTACAAACAACTCAAATTACATGTTCATCTCGTATCTCAAAGACATGTTCTGTTACAAGTGGTTCTACAACTTATTTACAATCCCTTTCTGATATTTGTCAAGATTCAAAGTGTAATGTCCAATGTAGGGATTATACAATTAGATGTGATGGTACAAATGCTAATTGTGTAGGAGGCACAATTTTGAATTATAATGGTGGTACATGTGCACAATCGCACTGTTCACCTTTTACACAATCAAGATGGTTATGTGGTTGTTCTTGCACAGCAACTCCTTCTTCATATTTTGTTATACCGCAAAATATCTATGTTACAAGTAATCCATCAGGTGCTAATATTTATTTAGATGGACAAGATACATTGCTAATTACCCCAACAACTTTAGCAGATGTTAGTATAGGAAGCCATGCAGTTAGGGTAGTTAAAGAAGGTTATTATGACGCCTCACAAGATATAACTGTAAATGCTGGAGAAACTGTAAATGTAAACTTCGATTTAGTTCTAGTTCCGCTAAAATCAACTAAGTTTAATTATACTAAAGATCCTTTATTAAGATTGGATACATTAACTAATGCAGACAATACTATAATAAAAAATGAATATAGAGTGGTAACAGAAACTGAAACTATACCAACAACAACTTGCTTACAAACTAATGTAAAAAGTTGCGTAGCCACTAGCAATGGCAACTTTATATCAACAGGCTCTTTATCTTATGATGATTGGAAGTGTGCAAATGATCCAGGTGGATGTCAAACTTTCTTTTTTAATAATATTCAATGTAGTTATTCATGTGTCGGAACAGGTTCTGTTGAATGTCCAGCTACGCCAGTAACTGGCCAAATGCCATGTACCACTCTTATAAGAGCAGTTTATAATTCTCAATCCAGAGGCTGTTTTTGTGATTTTAATGCATTTGACACACCAATATCTTATTATGATGCTGTTAGTAGTCCTAGCAGTATTAATATAAACAAAGAATTATTTGTTGCTAAGACTACAGATGAAAATGGTAAATTTACAGAAAGTTATACTGATAGATTTGGAAATTTGGTTAAATTCATAGATGCAGATGGAAAAATTACTAAAAATGAATATGATATACAAAACAGACTAATAAAAGTCACAAATGCAAACAACCAAATTACAACAAATGCATACGACACTCTAGGAAGATTGAAGCAAACAACAAATCCTGATTTCGGAACTATAACTTATACATATGATGATAGTGGAAATAAAATTCAGAGCACTCAGAATGGAGTCATTACAACATATGAATATGACAATGCAAACAGATTAATCAGGGCAGTATATCCAAGCCCTGAACAACCAGTAGTTTATACTTATGATACTTGCATAGAAGGAAAGGGCAGATTGTGCAGTATTGATAATGGTAACATAAAAAAGGATTTCATCTATGATCCTAGAGGAAGGATAACCCAAGAAACTGACTATATATGGGAACATTATTACAAATATGGAACAGTATTTACCAAGTCCTATGTTTATGACTCTGCAGATAACTTAAGAAATATTACTTATCCAAGCAACATAAGGGTTGATTATAATTATAACAGCCTAAATCAAATAGATAAGATAACTGTAAATGGCCAAGATACAAATATTAACTATAATCCAGAAGGAACTATTAACTCAATCCAATATCCGAATACCATAGTTACAAATTACTTTTATGATGTAATGAGTCGTTTGACGTCGTTTGACATAAGAAGCCCTAGCACGAGTTTGCTGAGCGAAAAATTGACCTATGACAATGCTGGAAACATATTAAACATTGAAGAATTAAGCAGCCCATTAGCGATAAAACCAAAATCAAGTTTTAGTTATGATAACTTATACAGGCTGACTAAAGTATTTAATTCTATTGACCCAACCCAGCCGGGAAAATACTTTAATGCATTTAATTATACCTATGATCCTTTGGGAAACAGGCAGAAAGAAAATAAGGTAGATTATATCTACAATACTGCGCCAAACACCAACAAACTAGCACAAACTAAAAATTCACCTTATAACACTTCGATAACAGATTATACTTATGACGCGAATGGAAACCTAAAAACTAAGGTTTATAATAAAGAATATTCCTTGTCTAATATTGCTGCTGGTGCTAGCTTATTAACATTGACATTAGGTGATAATACTATAGCTTTAGGAACCCAAATAAGGATTGTTTATGATTTAAACAAATTTGATGCCTCTGTTACAAATATTGTAAACAAGCATTATGAATGGCTTGCAAATGTGGAATCAGATGCTAATGGAAACAAGATCGTTAAAATAAGCACTTCAAAATTGGACAGCATATCTACAAGATCAGATACTGATGCAACATTTAATACATGGTACGATTCTAGTAAACAGCTGCCAAACTTTAAGGCATATAATCCAACTAGACAGACAGATGTTTATGTCTATGATTCTCAAAATAGACTTACTAGAATAGATTTTGGTGAAACAGCATGTTCAACATACATGTATGATGAATCTGGAAACAGAATAAAGAAAAACGAAAATAATCAGGCAACAATCTACATAAATCATGGTTTAAATCCAATTTATGAAAGATCAGATCCAGAAAATATTGCTTGTAATAGTCCACTACCTCCACCAACATGTACCGATACAGATTTAGCTTCATACCCAACTATTAACTACATATTACAAGGAACTGCAACATCAGGCATACAATCATTAACAGATTCCTGCATAGATTCAACAAGTCTAAGAGAATATTACTGCCTATTATCAACATCAACTACAGTTTCAAACCAAATCCAAAACTGTGCAAATGGATGTACTAGTGGAAAATGTAATGATCAACCCCCACCAACTTCTGGCGGTGGTAGTGATATTACTCCTTGCGGCGGTAAAAAACAACCTAAGTGTCCAAAAGAAATACCCGGTTAGTGTCAAATAAATAAAGCTGATAAAAAACTTATTCACCAATAATTTTTACAAGCACTCTTTTTCTTCTTTTGCCGTCAAATTCCCCATAAAAGATTTGCTCCCAAGGGCCAAAATCAAGTTTTCCATTTGTAATAGCAACTACAACTTCTCTGCCCATGATCGTTCTTTTAAGATGTGCATCAGCATTGTCTTCTCCAACATTATGCCTGTATCTAGAATAAGGCTTTTCAGGCGCTAATCTCTCAAGCCAATCATCAAAATCCTGATGCAATCCTAATTCATCGTCATTAATGAAAACACTTGAGGTAATATGCATCGCATTGCATAAAACTAAACCATCTTTTATTCCAGAATCTTTTACACATTGCTCTACAAGATTGGTTATATTAATGATCTCTCTTCTTTTTTTGACTTCGAACCAAAGTTCTTTTCTGTAGGTCTTCATATTATTAAGCATTAAGCAAATTAAACAAAAATTTAAATATTACTATGATTTATTAACATTATGGAACTACACAATCTTAAATGCAAACCATGCGAGGGTTGGATGAAACCCTATTCTAGAAAAGAATATCTGCCGCATCTCAAGAAAATAAAAAACTGGAAAGTACTAGCAGACAGAATCCTGGAAAAAGAGTTCAGATTCAAAAATTTCAAAGACGCATTAAAATTTATTAATAAGGTAGGAGAGATAGCAGAAAAAAA
>ORJL011594118.1_pt1 | contig 21023 bp, 21 predicted proteins | sample 1779941 | NCBI WGS metagenome assembly ORJL01 (sample SAMEA104232317, study PRJEB22302) | groundwater metagenome | biome: forest; feature: aquifer; material: groundwater | place: USA | collected 2011-08-07 | depth 5.8 m
AAAAAACCAATATCAATACAATACATAAAAGAAAAACTTGAAGGAAAAGAACTAACTTATGTTGAAATTTATGAAATAATAAATGACATAGTCCAAAATAAATTAACCGATATTGAACTTGCAAGTTTTGTTACTGCAAATTAAACTCGTGGACTTACCATGAAAGTAATAGTTTATTTAACAAAAGCAATGACTAAAACAGGTGCAGTTTTAACATTTAAAAAATCACCCATCGTTGATTTGCATTGCATTGGCGGAGTTCCTGGAAATAGAACAACAATGATTATTGTGCCAATACTCGCAGCAGCAGGACTTATTGTTCCAAAAACCAGTTCACGCGCAATAACTTCACCTGCAGGAACAGCAGACACTATGGAGGTATTATGTGATGTTGTTCTTAATTCTAAACAATTAAAAAAAATACTTGATGAAACAAATGCATTCATAATTTGGGGCGGGGCAGTTAATTTAGCACCTGCTGATGAGAGAATAATTAAAATAGAGCATCCATTAAATATTGATGCAGAAGGACAAATGCTCGCATCAATTATGGCAAAAAAAGCAAGCGTATCTGCCACTCATTTGTTAATTGATTTGCCAATAGGCAAAGGAACAAAAGTATATGATGTTGGTTGCGCAAAACATTTGCGCGAACAATTTGAAAATTTAGGAAAAGAATTAGGCATTTTAGTTCATACTATGTTAAGCGATGGAAGCGCGCCAATTGGCAATGGAATAGGCCCTGCACTTGAGGCAAGAGACTGTCTTTGGGTATTAGAAAATGACTCGAGAGGCCCTGAAGATTTAAGACAAAAATCAATAGAAATGGCTGCAAAACTTTTAGAAATGACTGGGATGGCAACACATGGAAATGGGATAATTATGGCAGAAAGCATACTAAAAAGCGGAGCTGCACACACAAAAATGATGCAAATAATAGATTCACAAGGCCCTAAAATAAAAAAATCATCACAAATAAAGTTAAGCAATTGTAAGTATGTTTATTGTGCAAGAAAAACAGGAATAATAACAAGTATTGATAATATTGCAATATCTAAAATTGCAAGACTTGCAGGCGCTCCAATTGATAAAACTGCAGGAATTTATTTTCATAAACAAAAAGGAGTGCGAGTAAAAAAAGGCGAACCATTATTTACTGTTTATGCTGTGAGTGTGCAAAAACTCGCGTATGCAAAAGAAACAATTGCTGAAACAACAAGCGTGGTTGTGCAATAATTATTAGCGAAACAGACAAACAGTTTTTAATGTCACTTCTTTATGCTGCGGCAGTAATATATTCTTGAGGGCATGAAATGTTTGTGCCAATTCATAGACTCAATAAAATTCACAAAAAAGACGAAATTATTTGGAAAAAATAGTTTTGTGCTTATTTCTTCTTGAAATGTGCAATAAATGTTCCTTCACAATATGCAAACTGCCATAAACAAATCGCAAAATTCTTTGAATGAAACGAATAACTCTTGGCAAAACTTTTGCTTCTTTGCCAACTTTTTCGCCTTCTTCAAAAACACGCAATTCTTCAAGCAATCTTGTTTCGCGTAAAAGCAAAGTTTCATGGGTTAATTGCTGAGCTTCACTTACACGCTCGCTTAAAAGAACAATTTCTGCAATAGTGCTGTATGCACGCATTAAAAGATAGAATGGAAAAACTGCTAAAATGTCGAGCCAATAAAGACGAATAAATTTTGTTAATTTTCGCACATGGCGCCACTTAAAAATTAAATCAACAATAAAAAATGCTAAAATAATCCAGTCTGCATAAGTTGTTAGAGGCTCAAAAGAATGTGCGTATTTGGTAAAATTTATGATTATTATGAATGCTAAAATTATTACAAGAAAAGGAATTGCTTTGTCAACAAAACGTTCAATAGTGCAAAGTTCGTGCTCAATGTTTTTTGGCAGTTTTTTTGCTTTTTTCATATCAAATATGCACGAATTATGATTATTTAAATTTATCTAAATAGTTTTATCTAATTGATTGTTTGAATTACCGTTTGCACCTTATTTCGCACAAATTTTTTATTCATTTCTTTATAAAATTTATAGTAATACTACTGGTGCGTGTCACTAAATGCTTTTATTCTAATGCCAGAACGAAAAAAACAAAAGAGGTGAGTGAATGGATTTATTCAGAGAAGAGGAAAAACAGCAAATTAAAAAAATACCTGATGCGCCAACAAAAATAAAAGGTGCTGATGTGCTTCGTGAATATTTGCTATTAGCAGAAAAGCCACAAAAGTTTTTTCACTTCGCAAAAAAGAAATCCAAGTAGGTGTGTTTTTGAGTTTTTTTAAGTTTTTAGGGGCAACCCTACGCTATTTTTGTTTTTAATTGGTTTAGACTTTTAAAATTTTTTTTGCTTGTTTTTGTTTAATTGTTGCATTTTTGGATTAGTATTTTTGAATACTTTAAATTTTATATAAAGTTCACAAAATTTATAAATTGTGACTGGGAGGTATATTTATTGTTAGATTTGGGGAGAGTAAATGAAACGAAAAGTAATACAAATTGCAAACTCAACACAATTAATTTCTTTGCCTAGGCAATGGGCACAAAAATATGGCATAAAAAAAGGTGATGAATTAAATATTGAAGAAGATGGAAACAAGATAATAGTTAACACCCAAAATGATGTTCCTTATGATGACATAGAAGTTGATGTAACAGGACTTGATAAATCATCAATAATGCACACAATTCGTGGATTTTATAGGCGAGGATATGATACTATAAAAGTAATATTTAATGATCCTTTGAGTGTTGATTATAGAACAGGAGAGACTCCGAGTGTTCTTTCAATAATTCATGAAGAAGTTAATAGATTGGCAGCAGTTGAAATAATCCAACAAAAAGAAAATTTTTGCATAATAAAAGAAATATCACAAACAGGAACAAAAGAGTTTGATGCGATATTACGAAGAATGTTTATACTCTTAATTGATGCAAGCAGAGACTTGGCAAGCGCACTTAGCACTAATGATAAAATTTTGCTTCAAACAATAGAAGACAAACACGACAGCATTGCAAAATTTGCAGGATATTGCCTGCGATTGCTGAACAAAAAAGGGTATAGTGATAGCAAAAAGGCCTTAATAATGTATAATATCATTGCAAGTATAGATGAAATTGCAGATGTTTTAAAATACGCCTCGTGGAGGGCAATATCTAATAAAAAAAAGCTTTCAAAAGAAAGCACAGAATTAATTCAAGATATAGACAAATCAGTACAAATGTATTATGACTTATTTTACAAATTTGAAATTAAAAAAATGCATGATTTAAGCCAAAATAGAGAAAAAGTAAAACAAAAAATATCTGAACTCGCAAAAAAAGCACCAGACGATGACATTTTAATACTTGAAACTCTTGCGCACTCACTTGAAATAATACTGCACATCACAGGCGCAAGACTATCACTTGAACACTAAACCTATTATTTGAACACTGAATTCTTTTTAGAATAAATTATTCACAAATAATATAAAGAAAAGACTTAAAATTCTTTGAATGCGGCAGTTTTTAGAAGAAATAAAAAATAAAATTTTAGTATCTGATGGTGCCATGGGCACAATGCTCACTGGCGGACAAAAATTAGAATACTGTTTAGAATATCTCAATATTAAAGAACCGCTAAAAGTTATGAACGTTCATTTGCAATATGCAGATGCTGGCGCAAACATAATTGAAACAAATACATTTGGCGCAAATGAATTAAGCCTTGCAAAATTTGGACTTGAAGACAAAGTAGAAGAAATAAATAAAGCAGGAGTAAGAATTGCAAAATTTGCATTAGCAGGTAAAGACGTATACCTTGCAGGTGCAGTTGGGCCTGCAAACAACAATGGCTCATTTGATGTATATAAAAAACAAATAAGCGCATTAGCACAAGAAGGCGTGGACTTGATAATTATTGAAACAATGAGCAATCCGCAAAGTGTAATAAACGCAATAAATGCCGCAAAAAGCATAAGTTCAAATTTGCCAGTAGTTGCCCAAATTGCATGCTACAAAGACTTTATGACAAAAGGAAATGTTGATGCTGAAACATTTTTTAGAATGCTAAATGACAGCAAAGCTGACGTTCTTGGAATAAATTGCTTAATTGGCCCAAAAGAAATGTACCCCATATTTGAACAATTAAGAAAATGGACAACAAAACCATTAAGCATACAGCCAAATGCGGGAGAATTAACATTTTCAGAACAAGATTTGTACTCGAGTAGTGATCTTTTTGAGCGATACACAAAAAAATTTGCAATGGCAGGTGCAAGAATAATTGGGGGCTGTTGTGGAACAACACCAAGACAAATAAGCACGATTGCAAAAACAATACAAAAAAACAATTTTTTAGAAAAAAAACAAAAAATAAAAGAAACAGAATTAATAGAGGTAACGCCAAGGCTTGAAACAAGATTGCAGCAAATGTTTGAGAGCAAAAAACAGTTTACAATAATTGAGATTGACCCTCCGCATATTGGCAAGAAACCAAATGAACAAATAGAATTTGCAAAAGAATTGTATCAATTAGGGGTTAAAGTGTTTACAATTGCAGATAACCCTGGCGCTGTTCCACGAATGGATAATTTGGCATTTGCATCACTGCTTTTAAAAGAAATACCTGACGCAGAATTAATACTGCATATTGCTTGTAGAGACTTGAGCATAATAACTGCAGAATCAAAAATTAGCGGCGCAGAAGCAATTGGAATAAAAAACATTCTTGCAATAACCGGAGACAGACCTGCAAATGGAGATTATGACCGCTCAATTTCAGTTAATAATTTTCAATCAATTAGCTTGTTGGGCTTATTAAACCAAAAAAATAAAGGTAAAAACGCATTAGGGCAACAAGTTGAGCAATCCAATTTATATTTAGGCTGCGCTTTTGATTGCGGAAAATTTAGAACAGAAAAAGACAGAATAAAGACCAAAAACATTGCGGGTGCTGATTTTTCATTAACGCAAATAATTGGTGATGTTGAGCAAATAGACCAGCTAGGGGAATTTTTAAAAGAATTTGTGCCAGTTAATTGTAAGTTTTATTTTGTTCCCGGGATTTATCTTTTTAGAAGTGTGGGGGTAATGGATGCAATGCAAAAACCGCCCTTTAATGTTAAAATATCTGCTCAAACAACTCAATTGATGAAAGACTGCAAAACACCAAAAGAACAAAGAACATTCGGATATGAGCTTGCTAAAAAATTAATTTTTAAAGCAAAAGAAAAATTTGGAGCTATTTATTTAATACCTCCTGCAACAAAACCTGATTCAGTTATTAATTTGATTAAAGAAACAGGCATTGTTTAGTGTGCCGAAATGTTTTTAAAAAACAATCATTAACTTAGTTATTATGGGAAAGTTAGCTAAATTTCCAAGACTTACAAAATATTATAAGCAAATAATTAGAACAGGAAGCACTGCGCAAGATGCGCAATTACGTGCTGAAAGAATACTTGCGGAAAGAACTGCAAACAGCATAGATGTTCTTGTGGATGTTGTTGAAGTTCGCGCAAACTTTTATGAAGCACAAATTCAATATTTACCAAGAGATTGTGAAAAATATTTAACTGCAATAGAAAAAAATTGGCTTAAGGGCATAAAATCAAAGATACTATTTGCAGATAGAAATCCTGACAAGCTAGAAAGTTTAATAAAACTAACAAGGGATACTGGATTTTATGAGATTTGCACTGTTTTTAACCCATTAGAAGTTATTCCAAAAATAAGAGAGGAGACGCCAGAGCTTTTAGTTATTAAACACGAACTCGGAGAAAAAATAAAAGCAACAGATGTTCTTAGTTATGTTAGGCAAGCAGGATTAAGACAAAAAACAATTGTGCATGGCGAACTTCAACAAGCAGAAGGGATAAGTAATTATTACAAATTAAGTGATGTGTGTTACTTTTTATACCTCGCATTAGACTATGAATTGGCACACGTGGTAAGCCTTGCGATAAATGGAATTTTACCTAAAAATGCAGAACAATTCTTCGTACACCACATTGAAAGACAAAAATAACGGGCAGTTTAACAGAAACGTTTTTATGTAAACAAAATAAATAAGTAATATGTTTAGAAAAACAAGAAAAATAATAAGATACTTTGCATTATGCGTGATATTTTTAGCACTTATTTTTGCGTACTCAAATAATAGAACATATGTGAATGATATTCTTCCAATAGAGGATTTGGGAAAAAATGTGTGGTTTGGATTTAAAAATACCCTATCCAAATTAAACGTAATTCCAGAGTACACGCCAACTTTTACTGTGCAAAAGGCGCCAAAACAGATAGCAAAAGAAGAAGATGCCAAAACAATACAGAAGTTAGATGTTGAAATTGAACAGTTAGTTGTGCAAAAAAAAGCAGGAACAGAGTTGCAGTATGGATTTGATAAAAATTACAATTTGGTTTATTCGAACAACACACAAACAGAAACATTTTTTAAATATGCAACAGATGGATTTATTGAACAAATAGTTGCAGGAAACAGACAAATTCTTTTCACTTATAATCCGAGTAGACAACTAATAAAAGTAACAGATGAAGATAAAATAGCGCAATTTAGGTATGACTTTAATGGCTGGCTAAAAAGCGCAGACTACCCTTATGATCAATTATTATTCTTGTTTGACTCTTTGGGGCATTTGATGACATTTAAGCGCGGAGTTGGATATGAAACAAAATTCACGTATGATAAAGGAAGACTCAGCGCATTTGTAAAAGACGGCACAACAACAAGATTAGCATACGGTGCTGAAAATAGAATAAAAGGGGCACAAACAGATGATAGCTATTTAGTATTAAATTACGGCAGAGATGATTTTTTAGCGTACCTTGCTGGCGCTAAATATGGCCTTGGAGAAACAATAAGCTACAACACTAATGATGAAAGTGTTGTTTCTGCAACAGATGATTCTGTGTTTACTGGCGCAACAGAGCCTGCAAGAATAAACGCATTAAATATTTATTTGGCATGCGCTAAATTCAAAAAATTGCCAGTACTATTTGATCCGCTTGCTTATGCTTTGTACGTGAATTATTTTAAACAAGACATAGTTTCTTACTTAGTTAATAATTATGTTTGTGATGTTGTGTACGAGAGAAAAGTTTGATTTAATACAAAACGACATAATATATTGGACAAATAGTGTTGTTTTGTAACTAGTAAACGCCACTTTTTCGTCCTATTATTTATGGCGTTTACTATAATTTGATAAGTGTTATAAATACATTTGTTCAAGATAAACAGATTTTATTTCTTTTTTAAATTTTTTAGGAATTTGTCCGGTTGATTTTTCAAACCATGTTCTGACATTTTTAGAAGGGTTATTAGTTCTTGGGGCATCTTTATATTCTAATTTTGTTGAAAAGAAATGTTCGTATACAGATTGTTTAACTTTGCCTGAAATGCAAGTAAGGCTTCCACCATCAGTTGTACTGCCGTATAAAGTAATTAAATTTTTGTTTTGAAGTTCTTTTCCTAAAATTGTTTTTAATGGCTCAGGATCAACACCTAAACGAATCTCTAAACTTATTAAGACATCCATTTCTTTAGACATATTGTTTGTATGCGGCATTAATTATTAAAAGTTAACTGTTTTTGAATTGAATTATTTCCCAAACTTCATATTACCTTGTCCAAATTTCTTCATCAATTTTTCAGGACTATCTGCGCCTTTGAACATTTTAACCATTTTTTTGCTTTGACGGTATTGTTTGATGAGTTCTTTAATATCACTTGAACTAACACCACTGCCTTTTGAAATTCGCTCAATTCTGCTCGAATCAATTATTTCTGGGTCTTCTAATTCAGATTTAGTCATGCTATTCATTGCAATTTTCCACTTTTTTAATTTGCCCTCTTGAACTTGTAAAGCTTCTTTTGGCAAATGAAGCTGGCCCATGCCAGGAATCATTTCCATTAATTTTGACAAAGAACCCATTTTACTCATTGCTTCCATTTGGCTGTAAAGATCAATTAGTGTAAAATCGCCTTTTAAAAATTTTGATTGAATATCTTTTGCTTCTTCTTCAGACACTGCTTCTTTTGCTTTTTCAAGCAAAGCCTCTAAATCGCCCATCCCTAAAATTCTTCCAACAAACCCTTGAGGGTTAAACTGCTCAAAATCATCAACTTTTTCTCCAATACCAATAAATTTTATTGGCGCGTTTGTAACTGCGCAAGCAGACAAAGCACCGCCGCCTTTGGCAGTCCCGTCCATTTTTGTAACAATAACTCCGGTTATTGCACACGCGTCGTGAAAAGTTTGGGCTTGCTTTTGTGCAGTCTGGCCAATATCTGCAGAAATTACGAGCAAATTTTCATCAGGCTTAATTTGTGTGTTAAGTGACTTCAATTCAGAAATTAAATCTTGGCTTAATGCATCACGTCCAGCAGTATCCACAATTATTAAATCAAATTTTTTAAGTTCAGACTCGAATGATGAATAAATTTTGACAGGATCTTTTACTTTTTTATTTGTAAAAACAGGAACATTACTTGCTTTTCCAACTTGTATTAATTGGTCCATTGCAGCAGGCCTGTAAACATCAAGACCAAGCAGTGCAACATTTTTGCCGCGTTTTGTAAAATATTTTGCGAGCTTTCCTGCTGTTGTTGTTTTTCCGCTGCCAAATAATCCAACAAGCATAATTTTTGCAGGGTGCTTGTTTTCAACATTTAATTCTTTTTTTTGGCCGCCTAAAAACTTAACTAATTCTTCATAAACAACATGAATTAAATGCTCTTTTTTTGTCAAACCAGGGGGGAGAGTGTCTTTTAATGCGCGTTCTTTTATTTTCTTTGATAAATCAAAAACTAAAGAAACATTAACATCTGCTTGCAAAAGCGCTTTTTGAATATCTTTTATTAATTCATTAATTAATTTTTCATCAACAAATAAAGCGCCAGCTATCTTGTTTAGTGTCCCTTTGAGGGATTCTGATAGTTTTTCTAGCACCATGCATCGAGAATAACTTGATAGAGTTTATAAAGATTTAGTGATGGTGTAGGTAAAATTATTAAAGAAATCAGTTATTCCAATACAAATGGCTCGGATTATTAATTTTGTTGATGTTATTTTGCATCTTGATAAATATCTAAATATCATAATTCAACAATATGGTGCATGGACATATGGAATTTTATTCTTAATTATATTTGCAGAAACAGGACTTGTTGTTACGCCATTTTTGCCAGGGGATTCTTTACTTTTCGCAGTTGGAGCGCTGGCAGCAACCGATTCAATTAATATCTTTTTTTTGTTTACAATATTATTAATTGCAGCAACAATTGGAGATGCAGTAAATTACTCAATAGGAGCTAAGTTTGGTGAAACAATACTGCCAAAAGAAGACAAGTTCTTTTACAAAAAAGAATATTTAATGCGAACAAAAGAATTTTATGAAAGACATGGTAAAAAAACAATAATATTTGCACGATTTGTTCCAATAGTTAGAACATTTGCACCATTTCTCGCAGGAATTGGTAAAATGAATTATCCTACATTTTTTTCATATAACATAATTGGGGGATTGTTGTGGGTATCAATACTTTTGTTTAGCGGATACTTTTTTGGCCAAGTGCCAATTGTCAAGAATAATTTTAGCATTGTTATATTTGTAATTATACTATTGTCGATTATGCCAGGAATAATTGAGTTTTTAAAATATAAGTTTAAAAAAAATTAATAAATTTCTTTGATTTTTTTGAACACAAATTCACTTAATTCTTTTGGCCAGTCTTTTTCAATTTCTTTTCTTTTATCGTTTATTTCTTTAATAACATCATCACGAATATTTTTATCACCGTCAATTAGTCTGATAAGCTCTTGCTTTGCATAACCGGGGAAGTGTTTAAGATTTAGCGCCATATTTTTTAGTTCATTTATTTTAGAGTCTTTATTTTGTTTGTTTTCTTTTGCAGTTTTTTCCCAAAAATCATCATAACTAATGGCTTGCTGATCTTTGATTTTGCCTTCATTTAGGCTAATTTTTGCAAGCACCATTTGATGCATTCTCTGTAAAAACTCGTGCTTGTCTTCTATTTTTAAAATGTCTAAATAACCTTGCATTGAAATATTAAATGCAAAAGGAGTTGGAATACTTGTTGATAAATCCTGAATTTTTATAGTGCCATCTTGAATTAATTCAATTACTTTTTTAGTGTTTTTAATATCCATTAAATCCTCAAGAACCTCTCTTCTTGCTTCCTTTAAAACAGAAAAATCAACAGAAATTCTTTTTAGAGCACTCATTAGAATCATGGAACTTACCTGTTGCCTGCCAACATGTTTTTCTCTACCCATATAATTTCTTAAAATCATTAATGACCTTGTTGCACAATGTCTGAATCTGCGCTTTAAAACTTCAGAATTTTCAATTGCTTGCTTCATTATTAATTCAATTTTGTCAGATTTTAAGATTTTGAGTGCATCAATTGCCTTAAAAGCAGCATCGCCTGAAATATAGAAACCATTATCATTGATGCCAATTTCAACATCTTTATGGCTTGTTCTTGAGATAACATACGCAACTGCTCTACTCAAACAATCATTAACCCTTCTTCCAAATAAAGTGTGAAAGATAATTTTTTTATCTTTAGGGTCAGAATAGTGCTCAACTAAAATGAGTTTGTCATGTGGGATTGTTTGCGCATAATCAAATTGTTCTTTAAAATATTCATAAATTGCCTGTGCTGCGTTTTCATTAACATAAACGTGCTCATTTATGAATTTGAGTATTTCGCCTTTATTTTGTTTGTTTACAAAACGCTCAAGCATTAAGCGCCTAAACCTGCAAATTTCAAGCGCCAAATCAAAACTCAAAGGCAGCATTTCAGATGCCCAAGAAGGAACAGTTGGAGGCCTGTTTGCGCTTGCAACAACTTGCGCCACCATTCCTCGCGAAAATTTAAACAAATAAGTTTCACCGCCAAGAACAAAAACATCACCAGGATGCAATCGTTCTAAAAAAGCTTCATCAAGCTGGCCTATTGTTTGGTCGCCAACTTTAACAGTAATAAAACTTTCATCAGGAATAGTTCCAATATTTGTCATATAAATTACCCTGCCCATTTTACCCCGCTTGCCAATCATGCCATCTTTTCGCCAAATTTTTGCATAAATGTGCCTGTCTTCTAAATCTGCAAATTTACCTGCAAGATAATCGAGTAATTCGTTAAAATCAGACAATGACAAATCTTTGTAACAATAGCTTTGCTTCACTGTTTTAAACAACGCTTTTTCTTCCCAGACTTGTTCTAGTGCCATTCCATCTAGTTGCTGGGCAAGAACATCTAAACAATTTGTTGGAATGTGGAGCTTGTCAATTTTTTTTTCAATTGCTGACTTCATTAGTACTGCACATTCAACCAAGTCGTCTCTATCCATAACAATAATTCTGCCCTTTACTTTTTCGTGCAATTTATGTCCTGCTCTTCCTGCACGTTGGAGAAATCTTGCAACAGATTTAGGACTGCCAAGACATATTACTAAGTCAATAAAACCAATATCAAGACCAAGTTCTAAAGAGGTACTGCAAACAACGCATTTTAATTCACCTTTTCTTAATCTTTCTTCAATATCTTGGCGCAAACGCTTTCCAAGACTGCCATGATGCGCACCAATGTTGTTTGCATAATTTTTTGGAAATTTATCCTTTAAATGATCAACAACACGCTCAGTTGCGCTTCTTGTATTTGTAAAAATCAAAGTTGTTTTGTGCTGTTGAATTAAGTTATCAATTAATTCATACATCGCATCGTGCATTTTTTGATGAGGAGTATCTATTAGATTTTTAACTGGACAAAGAACTTGAAAATCAAATTGTTTTAAGAATTGAATGTCTGCAATTTTGCAGTCTCTTTGGCTTCCAACTAAAAATTTGGCAACTTCTTCTAAAGGCGCAACAGTTGCGCTCAAACCCACCCTGCATAAATGTTGTGATAAATTACTCAATCTTTCCAAAGAAAGAGACAGGTGAACTCCTCGCTTGTTTTCAGCTAATGCGTGAATTTCGTCAACAATACACCAATCTACTTGCTTTAAGTGATTAATGAATTTAATAGAAGAAAGAAGTATACTTAATGATTCGGGGGTTGTTATAAGAATGTGTGGCGGATGCTTGAGCATGTGTTGTTTTTGAGCAGAGGTTGTATCGCCTGTTCTAACCGCAACGCGAATGCCTAAATTTTTGCCTGCAATTTTTTCAATTTCTTGCAAGGGCTCTATTAAATTTTTTAAAATATCATTGTTTAATGCTTTTAATGGGGAGATGTAAACACAATAAACCTTATCTTGCAGAATTTGTTTTTGCGCAGAATCAACAAGTTCATTTAAAATTGAAAGAAAACCAGTCAAAGTCTTTGTTGCGCCAGTAGGCGCGCTGATAAGAATATGCTCGCGCTTATGAATTTCCATTACGCCATATAATTGAGGCAGCGAAAATTCTTTAAATCTACTAAAAAACCATTTTTTGAGCAAAGGATTTAAAATGTTTTGAATTTGTGCAGAAGAATATGGCGTTTCTATTTGTGTTATTTTTTGAACTTCACCCATCAAGTTTTCATGTTTTTGCGGTTTAAAAATGTTTGTTAAAAAATTATGCTCTGATTATTGTGGCTAATAACAAAATAATAAATTCTAATCTTTTAATAATAGTTCTAATGCTATTGAGTTGTTGCTTATGTATTTCGTGTTTTTTATTTGTGTGAAGCCTAATTTTTTGTACAATCCAATCGCTGCTTTAAACTCAATTCGGGTTGTGAGAAAAATGCTTTGAAAATCAAGTTCGCGTGCTTTTTTGATAAGATCTCGAGTGATTGTTTTACCGAGCCCTTTGCCACGATACTCTGGGGAGAGGTAAATATCTGTGAATTCTGCTGTTTTAGGCTCTTTATCTGGTTCTTTTTGTGTAAGACCGCCGCAACCAACAATGTTTTTTTGCGAGGTTTCAACACAATAAAAAACTCTGAGTTGAGGATTTTGTTTTTTAGGCCCATAAAATTCTGTTTGAAATGCTTCTGGGTGTTTATTATACCACTGCACTAATCTAGGGCATAATTCTTGGAAAATTCTGTATTTTAACTGCGTTATTTTTTCTAAATCTGAATCTGTTGCAGATCTTATTAGCAAACCTTCTTCTAAGAACTTTTTAATGGCAATTTCTGATGGGTCTAAATTCATATTTTTGCACACTTTATTGTTTCTATTTAAATTTATTCAATTTTTACAAAAGATTTAAATATTATCTTATGTTATGCTGGCTAAGGTGAGATTATGGCGACTAATATTAATGTTAATGTTAATGAATATGCGAATAGAGTTTTAGGTGTTATAAAAGAAAAGTTTGGGTTGAAAGATAAAGGAGAAGCACTCAATAAATTTGCAGAAATGTACGGTGCAGAATATGTTGATGCTGAAATAAAAGAAAATGTGTTGAGGGATATTCTTAAAATGGATGATGAATACTTCAAAAAACACCCAAAAGGCAAGGCAATTAGTGTAGAAGAGCTTGACAAATTAACTTGTGGCAAGTAAATGTTTTCCTTTGATATTTCTGATGGCATAAAGAAAAAGCTCAAAATATTATCAAAAAGAGACAAAGTATTTTGTGAAGCAGTCAACAAAAAAATTAAGGAAATAATAAATAATGATTTTGCCACAATAAACCATTACAAGAATTTACGGCATGATTTGTCTGATAACAAAAGAGTTCATGTCTGCAAAAGTTTTGTCCTCACATTCAAAGTAAAAAAAGACTTTAATTTTATTTATTTTGAAAAACTCGAGCACCACGATAATATTTATGAAGATTGAACACCACACTACTTTTAAATATGTCTCGTGTATTAAACTATTATGAACCATGTTGCAATTTTTGGCGAGCCAGGGAGTGGCAAAACAACGTTATCTGAGGAAGTTGCCAAAAAGATAAATTGTAAGTTAGTTGAAGCATCTAAAGCGGTTATTTTCCCAATTGCTCTCAATTTTACAAAGCTTCCAAAAGAAGAACAACTATTGAGAACTCTTGATAAACTATCAAAGAAAAAATATGAAAAAATAAGCAGAGAACGCGCGCTGAAAACTTTTTCTTCATTAAAAAAAGCGTATTCTTCAGATTTTGTTGCAAAAGCTTTGCACGAACTTTATGTTAAAAATCCAAAACATAAATGCGTAATTTTTTCAGGTCTGCGTGGTTTGGATAATGCAAAATACTGTCGATTGCACAATGATTTAGTTATATATCTTAAGTCAACTAAGAGAGATTTAGTATCTCGATTGTGCAAAGACAGAGGATATACAACTCAACAAGCGATAAAAGAGATAAGATCAGAGCAAAAAGCATACCAAACACGAAAAATTGAAAGTGTTGCTGATTTAGTAATAAATACTTCCAAAAGAAATTTATCCCAGACTTTAAAGCAAGTTTTGTCAAAAATACAAAATTGGGATAGAATGTGCAAGGGGTGTGTTAATACAAGCAAAAATCCTTCAATAAAATTCGACAAAAAGGGGTATTGCAATATTTGCAATTCGTATATTAAAAATTTTGATCAGGAACACTTAAAACAGGAGTTGGAGTTTCTAAAAACATTCAGGGGCACAGGTGAAAAAAAACATGATGTTATGGTTGGAATATCTGGGGGAAAAGACAGCACTGCAACATTGCAGGCAATCAAGCAAATGGGGTTTAATCCGTTGGCATTTACATTTAATACTGGCTATCTTCCAGAAACAACAATTCCGCGAGCAAAAGAAATTGCTAGATTTTTCGGGGTGGATTATGAAACTATAGATGTGAGAAAATATATTAGAAAAAGGGATTTTAAATCTTATAAAAAAACGGCCAAATTGTATGAACTGCCATTTACACTTGAAACAAAGAATACGTTTAAAAAAGCATATGCAATTGGCAGACAACATTATTCAGTGAAATGTAAACATTCTCCTATTTTTGTAAGAACTTGCCAGTTATGCAGAAGAATTGTAATCCGCGCGTATTATGGTGAAGCATTAAAAAGAGGAGTTAATGTGGTTATATTAGGGATGAATGAATGGACAAATCTTAGCGCTGCTCAAAAAGCTAAAGAATACAAAGTTTCTGGAATAAGAAAGCTTCAACCGATAAAGAACAAGGACGCAGTATATATTTTTCACTTGCCGTTTTTGCTGCAAAGAACAAGTGGGGATATAAAAAATATATTAAATAAAATTGGGTGGAAACCACCAAAAGGTGAAGATTTCATAGAATCTAATTCTAATTCTTGCTTATATGCGCGCTCAACTGAGAGAATGGCGAGAAGACTTTTAGAATTTCACCCAGATAGCACAAGACTTGCAAGAGAAGTAACTGTTGGGTTTATCACAAAAAAACAAGCCTTGAAGGCATTAGGCAAACTACACCCTTACAAATATACGCCACGCCAAGTTCTCGAAAGAGCAGGTATACTTTAATAATCAGAGTAAATAATTCACAACTGCATTGCAATATTAAACTTTTCGATATCAACAATTAAATCTCCAATACTTCTTAAGTGATGCAGTGCAACTAGGTCGTCATGTTCTTTAACAATAGTAATTAATTTATTCATTTTTTCTCTTATTTTGTCACGCTCGTCTTTTAACTCACTTGCTTTAATTTTGTCAAATTTATAAAACAGTTCATAGAAGCTTCTCATTAATTTTGCAACATCGCTTGTGAGATTAAATATTTGTGGCGAGATTTTTGAAACATCCCTGTAGAACCTTGAATAACAGTCCCCCATTTGCTCAAGAAGTGTTAGCAAAGCGTACAAGTGCATTGCTCTTTGAATATCACTTGCGCCTTTTTTGTTTAAAACTCTCAGACAATAACTAGTCAAAGTATTAACGCTGTCATCGCGCTTTTTTATGAATTGCAGGCTTTCTTTATCGCCTTTTTTTAGTGGGATTAAACCGTCTTCAGCCATCCCAAGAATTAATAAAAAAATTCTTCTCAAAATAGTGTCAAAATCTTCACTCTCGCCTTTTGCTAGCTCTTTTAGAACACACTTGTTTTGAGTTTGTTCAACAATTTCAAAACCTAGCAATTGCTTCACACCTTGCGCAATTGCGTCATAGATTTCTGGCTTTTCAAAATAAAAAATCATTTCTTCATCACCGCGAATGTATAAATTATTCATTATAACAAAAACAAGGCTTTTGCTAAAACCATTCAAATCAATTTCTGTTTTCTTTTTTTTACTTATTTGACCTGGCCCAATAATTAATTGAAAACCGCGTTGTTCAACTTCGAGTTCATCGCCATTGCTTAATTTTAGCTGCCTCACCCAATTCATTGGCAAACTCATTGTTAGAGTGCCTTTGCCTTGTCTTATTACTTTGCGCCGTTCCATACTAGTGGTTTATTTTTAATTTATATATAAATATTCCCAAATATATTCCTTGGAGAAAAAGTATATTCTAAAGAAGTTTGCCTCAAAAATTGAGGTGAGCATAAATGACACAGAACAAAATTGATACAATAATATTTGATATAGGGGACGTTTTGGCAAAAGGAGGCCACAGAACAATAATTAAAGCATTAGGTGAGGAGTACTCAAAAAAAGAGTATTCTGTGTGGCAGGACTACAAAATTGGCAAATGCACAGAACAACAGTACTGGCAAAGAGTTCTTGCACAAACTAGATTAGAAGGTGAGGAAAAAAGCATTGCAAAACTTGCAAGAGAAATATTTAGAAATAGCCCAAAAGGAGACGCATACAGATTTTTGGCGCCATTAAAAGATGCCGGATACAATTTAGCGGTGTTGAGCAATCATTCAACAGAATGGGCAGGAATAATAGTTGAGCAGTTTGAACTTAAAAAATTTTGTGAACCCATATTGATATCTTCAGACATACAACTAGAAAAACCAGACCCTGCAATATACGCTTACACTTTGAAAGCAGTAAACAGAGAACAAGAACCGCACAAATGTCTGTTCATAGATGATAAAGTTGAAAATGTGCTTGAAGCAAGACATTCAGGGATGCGCGTTTTTCACTTTAAGGATAAAGAGGGATTCAAAGCAGATGAGCTTTTAGAGAATGAATTGAGTGCTTATGGAATACTAAAATAAACTTCCTGCTGCAAAAACAAGCAAAAAACACGCAATTAAAACAATTGCGTAAATTTTTTTATTCCATGCTAAAACTTTTGCTCCGTCAAGACCCATAAAAGGAAGCATGTTAAACAATGCAAGCCAAAAATTAATTCTAGCACCCATACTAAATATTGTTTTTAACAAAACTATTTTGCTCGTGAATAAAATAAGCAAAAATAAAAATAAGCCAATAATTATGTTTGTTAGCGGGCCTGCGAGAGAAATTAGCCCGTTCTTTTTAGCATTAATTCTTCCCTTGATAAAAACAGCACCAGGTGCCGCGAAAATAAAGCCAAAAAAACTCAAGAGAACTGCAAGCCAAAGCATTTTATCAAATACGTGAAATTCTGCTTTACAACCATACTTTTGTGCAACATATTTGTGGCTTAGCTCGTGAAGCAAAAAACCAATGCCTGCAGTAAAGCCTGCAATTAAAACAGCAATTACAAATTTAGTATCAAGAGAAAAACCTGTGAACAGTATTGCGAATGCAACAGACAAAAGAAGCCATGCTCTTGCGAGCTCTTGAAGTTCTTGTTTTGAAAAATCCATACCAAACAAAGTTATTTAGTACTATATAATTTTAATGCTAAAAATGTTGTGTTAGTTGAGCATGTTTTCTTCTAAACACTGTGGTGTCTTCTCCAAATAATGTGCCTGCGATAATTACATATACTGCTAAGCTTGCAGCACACCAACCTGGGTTTTTGTACTTTCCATTACCATTAAATCCTAAAATGTCTGCACTCAAAATTGTTTGATTATTTTTGATGTGATTAATAATTTCTAATAGTGTGGTTAAATCCATTAGCCCATCAGGCCAGCCTGTTTTCATTTGGTCTGGCTTAAGGACATCCAAATCCATTGAAACATAAACCTGCTTTGGAGCATCAAATAAAAGTTCACTTAAAGACTTTTTAACACCATTTTGTTCTATTTCTCTTCCGTAAACTATGTCTTTTTTATCAATTTCACTGTAAACTTTTTCACAACCAACATATTTCACTTTTTTTGCCAAAGTTTTTCTTTTAATATCTCTGACAAAATTTCCACAATGAAATGCATCTTGAAATTCTGTGCCAAAAGTATCTGCATCATCTGTGTGCTGGTCTATATGAACATAAGTGTATTCATTACTGCGTAAATCTGCAATATTTCTTAACAATCCGTAAGTAAAATGATGAAACAATCCAGAACCATAAACTGTCAAAATTTTTCCATTAATATTTTTGAATTGCCACAACAAATCTTTTAAATGTTCTTTTTCAACAACATCCCACCGCCCAGGCAGTTTAATAGTGGAAACTTTATCTGGCCAAATGCGCGCCATAACATTGCCAACTTCTTTAGAAGGCTCATCAATTTCAAGACAAACAATTTTCCAATCAATAGAATTATTCATTAATAATAAGAATGTTTTTGGTTTAAAAACGTGGTGTTATTATAACTCTGTGAGCTTGACTTTTTCTTCTTTACCTGTTCGCATATCTTTTATTTTAAGAATTTTTGTTTTGAGTTCTTCTTCCCCTACAAAAATAACCTTTTTTGCACCAATTGAATTTGCGTAATCCAATTGCTTTGCTAATTTTCTTTGCATTAAATCAATTTCAACAACATATTTTATTCTTAATTGTGCCGCAATTTCTTTTGAAAAATTAAGTGTTGTTTCATTAATATTTGCAACAAAAAAATCAGGTGCAATATCTTGTTTAGGCAATAAGCCTTTGTCTTGGAGCAATAAACTAATTGTTTTATCGCCCATTCCAAAACCAACTGCTGGGGTTTTTTGGCCTCCAAAAACCTCAATTAAGTTGTCATATCTTCCGCCCCCGCAGATTGCCCTGAATTTTTTTTGTGCGTCAGAAATTTCAAATACTGTTCCGGTGTAGTATGCAAATCCCCGTGCTAGTGAAATGTCAATAATTATTCCTTTTTTTGGTAAAAACTTAATTAAACTCTTAATTTCGTTTAAGCCTTCTAATCCTTCTGGCAACAAATTCATTTTTTCTAAGTCGTAAATCACTTTTGAAGGGTCACCTTTTAGCTGGGTTATTTCTTTTAGCGCAGTAATTTGTTTTTTATTCAAACCCTCTTTTCCTGCTTCTAAGTCAAACTCTGCTTGAGTTATTTTTGCAGATTTGTCAATTAAACGCATTGCTTGCTGAACTTTTTCATTTTCGATTGAATTTGAAATAATGCTCGAGAGCAATTTTCTGTTGTTAATTTGAACAACAAAATCAGAATCTTTTAGCCCAAAATTTTTAAGAATAGTTATTGCAAGATTAATTATTTCAGCATCAGCATCAGAACTTTTGCTGCCGTATAATTCTGCATTTAGTTGAAAAAATTCTCTTGACCTGCCTTTTTGAGGCGCTTCATAGCGCCAAGCTTTGCCTATTGTGAACCATTTTACAGGCTTTGGAAGCTCTATTTGCTTTGCAACAAACATTCTTGCAAAACCAGGTGTGAATTCAGGCCGCAATGCTAATTCTTCTGTGCCTTTTTTTTCAAGCATAAAAATCTGGCTTTTAATTTCTTCACCAGACTTAGCACTCAAAAGCGCAAAAGATTCGATCACAGGGCAATCAATTTCTTGAAAAGCAAAAGATTTAGCAGTCTTTGACATTACCTCAAATAATGCGTTCTGAGTTGATTTTTCTTGCGCATAAAAATCAGGCATACCTTTTGGTGATTGAAATTGAGTCATATTATTCACACTCTATTTTGTTGTTTATAAATTTTTGTTGTGAAGATGAATACAACCACCAACAAAAAAGCAAGAGCTATTTGAAATAGAACTATTCACGATGAATATAACCAGCTCTTTGCATGTTATTCATGAGATGTATTAATTAAAAGAAGTATTTAAAGATAAGTTTATTTTGTTGACAAAGGACTAGTTATGCCTGATTTCATGTCTTTTACTGTTTTTTTAAAGCAGTCTACTTGTTTTTCAGAAAGGTCGCCAAAACGCAAATAATTGATTTTTATTGAACGCAAAAAAGCACTGTTTTTGTAAAGCTCTTCTGGAATATCAAAAAACTTTTTCATCTTAGGATTTCTAATTGTGCTGTGAAGCTCAGTTTTTTGGCAGTCATAACATATTGGAAATTGGTTTCTTGAAGTTATTAGAACCATATTTTTGCATCGTGCACATTTTTGCTTGTAGGAAACCATATTCCAATTAAATGCCTGTTATATTTAAAGGTAGTGTGGGTTTTATTACAAAATTGGGTCTAAAACCTTGCAGCTTTGCCGTGGTCCAATTTTGTAATTATGCAAACTCGCTATTTAACGCGAGCAGCTAAAACTCTGTAGCTCTGCTGCGATTGAGATTGCTCTGAACAGCGAGTTTGCATTTATTGCTGTTTTGTTAAGAATTCACGTAATTTGAAATATTGCTCAAATCGTTTATCATCTTTGAATAATTCACCCACAGAAGAGTTTACGAATTCATAAAAATAAGATACTTTGTTTTGATCAACATACTTCCATTCGCAATAGCTATTCTCAAAACCTTCTTTGAATACTTTTTCAAATAATGTTTTTAGTTTTGGCAGATTAATGTGTGATTGATTGAGCGGATTGTTAATAACTTTTACAATTTCTTTCATTCCTTTGCCTTCACAAGTTTCTTTTGCACACAACGCAATTTTTAAAAAAACAATTTTGTCTAATTCTTCTTTTTTTGCATATTCTTCGCCAGTACCTGCAAGTTTTAAATGCAGGTCATAAGCAGAACATATTTCGGAAGGTGACTTCCAGAAAGTGAGATTATCACAATGAAAAGAATAATCATCGGATAAAAGATTTTCTTCATTCCACTCAATTTTTTGCAGCATTGAATTAAACAATTTTTTTGAACCAATATGAAT
>ORJL010961401.1_pt1 | contig 21012 bp, 14 predicted proteins | sample 1779941 | NCBI WGS metagenome assembly ORJL01 (sample SAMEA104232317, study PRJEB22302) | groundwater metagenome | biome: forest; feature: aquifer; material: groundwater | place: USA | collected 2011-08-07 | depth 5.8 m
GCGGGAGATATCGACGGAGTTCAGCAAGCTGCCGGGTGTCGTGGATGTGGATACCTCCCTGGAAATGGGCAAACCGGAGTTCAGGGTGAATATCGACCGCGACAAGGCCGCCGATTTAGGCATCGACGTAAAAACGATCGCCGACGCGATCAATCTCCTCGTCAGCGGCGAAGTAGACGTTACCCAGTTCAAGGATGAAGCAAGGGGAAAAAGTTACAACTTACGGGTCCGTCTCAATCCCGAAGACCGGGACGATCCCGGCGATGTGGGGAAGATTTATGTGCGGGCGCGGGATGGCCGAGCCGTGCAACTGGCCAGCATTATCAGTATCAGTGAGGGTGGGGGGCCGAGCGTCATCAACCGTGTGGACCGGCAGCGGGCGATTACCGTCTTTGCCAACCTGGAGAAGATACCCCTGGGGCAGGCCATGGAGGGGTTGAACAGCATTTCCGCCAAGATCTTGCCCCCCGATTACCTGCCCAGATATAAAGGCGCCGCCGACACCATGGGGGAATCATTCCAGTTCATGGTCTTTGCCCTCATCCTGGGCATCATCATGGCCTATATGATTCTAGCCGCCCAGTTTGAAAGCTTTATTCATCCTTTTACGGTCCTTTTGGCGATGCCCCTTTCCTTTGTGGGCGCCTTCGGAGCTCTTTATCTCACGGGGAAAACGATCAATATCTACAGCCTGATCGGGATGATCCTGCTCATGGGGCTGGTGAAGAAGAACTCCATTCTCTTGGTTGACTATACCAATATCCTGAGGGAACGGGGGATGAACCGCAAGGAAGCCCTCCTCCAGGCCGGCCCCCGGAGGTTGAGGCCCATCCTGATGACCACGATCGCCATGATCTTCGGTATGCTGCCCGTGGCGTTCGGTGTCGGCGAAGGCGCCGAGACCAGGGCGCCAATGGGCATTGCCGTCATTGGCGGTCTGACTACATCGCTTTTTCTGACCTTGGTTGTTGTCCCGGCGGCCTATGACCTCTTTGACGACGGCCTGCAGCGTATAAGAAAATTCAAAATAAGAAAGGATAACTGAGATGGCGCCCAAAATAAAAATCTACACCCTGAGTACCTGTAGCCACTGCAAAGCGGCGAAAAGATTGCTGGACGAGTGCACGGTAAAGTACGAATTCACCGACGTGGATCTGCTGTCCGATAAGGAAAGAGCGGCCGTTTTGGAAGAGGTCAAGAAGTTCAATCCTCAATGTTCCTTTCCGACCATCATCATCGGCGATCAGGTGATCGTGGGATTTCAGGAGGACAAAATAAAAAAGGCCCTTGGTTTATGACGGAAGAAGAGAAGCTTTACGAGGCCTTAAAGAAGATTAATGAACCCAGGGGCTACTACTTCAATGCCGACCTCGGGCGGACGATGGACATTATCCATGACCTGCTGATCAACAAGGCCCGCTATGGATACATGTGCTGCCCCTGTCGTCTCGCCTCCGGCGATCGCGAAAAGGACCGGGACATTATCTGCCCTTGTGTCTACCGGGTTCCCGATGTGGCGGAATACGGAAGCTGTTACTGCAATTTCTACGTTTCCCGGGAATGGAACGAAGGCGGAGTAGCGCGCGTCTATGTCCCGGAGCGGCGGCCGCGGGAGAAAATGGGCTACTGATCGGCATGATCGGCCAGGTTCACGCGGCCCCGGCCGTCAAAGTCGATGCCCTCCCTTTCCAGGAGCCGACGCTTTACCGCCGGACCGCCGGCGGAAAAGCCGCCCAACCCGCCATCGGCCTGCACGACGCGATGGCAGGGGATGATCAGGGGAAAGGGGTTCTTCCCCAGCGCCGTCCCCACCGCGCGGGCAGCTCGCGGGGAGGCGATGGCGGCCGCCAGGCGGCCGTAGGTGCTGACCTTTCCTCTGGGAATACTGGCGCAGGCCATCCAGACGCTCCGGTAGAACGCGCTCCAGTGCTCAAGATCCAAGGCGGAGACGGCGAATTTGCCTTCTTTGCCCGCATCGTATTCCCTGAGCGCCCGGCCGATTTTGTCGATGGCCGCGTGCGTCCTGGGGCCGGCACCGGGAAAGCTTTGCTCAATGAGGCCGGCGGTGGACAGGCGGTCCTCGGGGAGGATAACGCCGCTGAGCCGGGGCAATCTTTCATCCCTCCATACCAGACCTACCGGGCCGAGATTCAGGTCGAAAATACTGAAGTAATGCTTAACCACGATTAGTACTGCTCCTCTCCCGTAAATAATTACGGATGCCTGTTGCCAGCTCTTTACTGATTCCTCTAACCTGCTGTAACTCCTCGAGGGAGGCGGCGGTAACTTGCTTTATGCCGCCGAAGCGGACCAGCAGGTCCTTTTTCCTGGTCGCACCGATGCCCGGAATATCATCCAGGAGGGAATGAAAATCCCGTTTTTCCTTTAATTTGTGGTGATAGGCCAGGGCGAAACGATGGGCCTCGTCCCGCACCTGCTGCAGGAGAAAATGGGCCTGCGGCCAGCGGGAGGTATAAAGCGGATCTTTCCGGTGTAGCAGATATACCCGGTCTTCCGCCTTATTGACGGCAGAAGGCCGGTCCGCCGGTTTTTCCTTGGCGAAGCCGATCAGATCCACGCCGTCGATACCCAGGTCCCGGAAAAGGGCCGCGGCCGCATTTAATTGTCCTTTGCCGCCGTCCACGACCGCGAGGTCGGGCAATTCTTGCTTATCTTGATAGCGGCGGCCCAGAACTTCCCGCAGCATGCCAAAGTCATCCATGCCGGAAATTGTTCGAATGCGATAGCGCCGGTAGCCGTCCTTGAAGGGGCGTCCATTGACAAAAGTAACTTGCGAGCCAACGGCATATTTACCGGAGATATTGGAGATGTCGAAACACTCGATCCGCCGAGGTATATTCTTAAGCCCCAATTTTTCCGCCAGTTGAACCAGGGCCGCTTCGGTATTTTCCAGGCCCTGCCGTTCCGCTTTCAATGTGCTCTCGGCGTTACCCGCCGCCATCAGCAATAGATCCCTTCCCTGGCCCCTCTGCGGCGCCAGCAAGGCAACCTTCTTGCATCTTTTATCGGTCAGCCACTCGGCAATGACTGCTCCATCTTCGAGCCGGCAGGGGAGGAGGATCTCGGCGGGTATGTCGCTATTGCCGTCATAATACTGGGTCAAAAGCGAAGAAAGTATTTCCTCCGACGGGGCCTTCAGGACAAAATGAGGAAAGGCTTTCCGGCCCAAGAGCTTTCCCTTGCGGATGTGAAAAACAAAAACCTGGGTCAGGTCTCCCTCACGGTAAAGGCCGAAGACGTCCTGGTCTTTAAACTGAGTCGAGAAGATCCGCTGCTTCTCGATCGTCGTTTCGAGGGCGGCAATCTTGTCCCGGAGAATTGCCGCTTCCTCATAATTGAGCAACTCAGCCGCCGCGTTCATCCGGGCCGCGAGGTTGCGCAGCAGGCCTTTCTCTTTGCCTTCCAGGAAAGCGATGCTGTCCCTGACCATGCGCCCATAAGTGGCGCGGCCCGCCCGTCCCGTGCAGGGGGCCAGGCAACGTTTTATCTGATATTCCAGGCAGGGCCGCTCATGGTGATTTATTAATTGCCTGTCGCTGCACGTGCGCAAGGTAAAAATGGATTGCAGAAAATAAAGTGTTTCTTTAGCGGCGGCGCTGGAAGGGTAGGGACCGAAGTACTGCGCCCCGTCCTTTTTCACCTGCCGGACCAGCTGAAAGCGTGGAAAGGGCTGCTGTAAGTCAATCCTGATGCTGTAATAGGTTTTGTCGTCCCTGAGATTGACGTTATATTTCGGCCGGTGCTCCTTGATCAGGTTATTTTCCAGGATCAGCGCTTCCTTCTCCGTCCCGGTTAAGATGAACTCCAACCCGGTGATCCGCGAGGTGAGGAAGGGGATCATGAAGCGTTTGTCCGTCCCGTTCAGGTAGGCACGCGTCCGGCTGCCCAGGTCCTTGGCCTTGCCCACATAGATGACCTTGTCCCCGGCATCCTTCATCAGATACACCCCCGGCACACGGGGGGCGTTCTTTATTTTATCCTGCCAACTTTCAACCATCGAAAAATTTAAAACCCCATATTTTATTTGCTGTCTACCACAAATTTTAGTGGGCCTCAATGGTCCTTCAGTCCGTTCGTGTATTGCAATTAAGCATTGCAGCTGTTATCGTTTTCACAACATTGTAATCGTGGGGTTTCCGGATGGTTAGAACTCTAATACAATCGACGAAGCATGAAATCATCCCAGATTGCCGTGATGATAAAAAGAACGATGGGGTCCGTTGGTAAAGTATGGTATTGATGACGAGTTATGTGCGGGGCACGCCAAGAAGAAATCTAAAGGAGGAAACTCAATGAAAAGACTTTTAATAACTTTTGTCCTACTCGCTGGTATGGCCGGGTTCTCTGTACTCCATGCAGCCGAGCTGTCCGGAATCGTCACCGACAAGAACGGAAAACCCGTGGTCATTCAGGTGATACTCAAAGATGTTAACGGGGTTCAGGTGGGTGCACCGATAACCACCACTAAAGACGGTTCATATTCTTTCGTGGAGATCAAACCCATGTCCTATATCGTAACAGTAGGTGACAAGAACCAGTGGAAGATCTTTGTGGGGCCAGGTGTGACCCGCAGGGATTTCAACCTGAAGTGAAATGACAGGGAGGTGCCTTCATGCCAGAACCAGTCAGAGGGAAGAAGGATTTCTGGGATATTTTAAACGCCCTGGGGCCCGCCATTATCGCCGCCGTGGTGGCCGTGTTGGGCATCATGTACAATACCCAACAGACGTCCATTGCCAAGTCATCCGAGATGCTCCAGGTGTATACCAATATAATGGCTCAGCGCGAGACCTCTGACAATTCCATTCGCGCCACCATGTTCCAGATGCTCTTAAATGCCATGTTCAGCAAGGGCATGGGAACGCAGAGCATCGATGCCTCTGACAGCATTGACATGATTAATCAGCGGATCATGTTCATGGACCTGTTGTCTCGTAACTTCGACACCATCGATATAAAGCCTCTTTTCGAGGACTTGGACGGCAATCTTACCAGGAAGCTTTCTGATACCGGGTTTTCTGCCCAGCAGCGCGGGGATTTCTTTACCTTGCGGAGCGAACTGCGCCTGATCGGCAAGAATCTCTCTATAAGACAGCTCAACGCCCTGGCTTCCATGCCGGGCAGCGAGGTCACGAGGTATGTGCTCTTGAAGAGCGACACCGGAGATCTCCAGGTCATACAGGATGAATCCGTTTCGAACAGCAACGGCACCTCTCTTCCTCTGGAGATTAAGGCGCAGGACATTTCCGACGGCATGGTGGACATAACCCTGGAGTACAAGAAGAGCAAGGCCTCGGATTCTGGTTTTAAGGCCCCTTCTTTCATCATAACGTTCTACGATCTGCCCTATATCGATAACAGCGTGCTCGACAAGGACATGCGGGTCGGTGTGGTGCTCTCGAAATATGCCGCGACAGTCGATATGGACCGGTTCAGGAACAGGCTCGACAGGAAGCTCCTGAAGGATTATGAGGATCTCAAAAGGAACGGGATTAGCCAGTATGCCGAACTGCGGATCATTAAATTTCCTGCCAAGTATATCGGTAACCGGGACAGGCCGTACCTCCAGGACATCATGCAGAATCTCCTGGAACAGAAGAAGGAAGTAAAAACCGGGAAGGCGGAGTCAGCAAAGTAACAGGGAGATAAGGTTTGGCAATGCAAATAACTTTGATTCAAATAAGAATATCACTCTTTTATTTCCATAAAGCATAGTTCCTCTTTTTGTGTGGATGCAGTACCGGGTGTGTTATGAGCCATAGTTTCCAGAACACTTGAACCGGCATTCATTCCATCAACATAGATATTTAGAAAAACGGACGCCTAAATACTCCTCGACTAACAAAGGGAACAAATTCTTATCCACTAAGGGGGAAAAGATGGCTAAAGAAATCATTAAGGGCGGGAAGAAGTTATGGAATCTAAAGTATGAGAAAGTTGAAAAAGACCACCCGGAATTCAGGGGTAAGGCCGCCGTTTACTCCTATGCTACCAGGCTGAAGAATCCGAAAAGTATCAGCTTCATCTCCGGAGCAATACCTGTTGATAAAGATGGATTCCTCGTGGGTAAGAATAACATGTACGAACAACTGATACAAACGCTGGAAAACTTGAAGACACAGGTCGAACTGACCGAGGCCACACTGGACGACGTCATGAAAATAACAATTTTCACAACAGATGTTGGGGAGTTCTTGAAATTCCGGAACCTGCTGTGTGAGAAATATCCCGAGCTGTTTGGAGAGGCACCCGGAGACCAGACTGCTACGGCTGTAACGCTTATTGGCGTTACCCGGCTCGCCAATCCAGATGCTATGGTAGAAATTGAGGCCTACGTAGCGACCAATTAGACACAGGCTGGATTTTCTGATTTCCTTTCGCTTCATAGTGTCCATCCGGAAACTCCGGATGAAAACTACATAACATTTCAAAACGGCAATATATCTTACTTATGGAGCGCACCAGAATCATAACAACCAGGCTTCCCCTCCTGAACCCTGCGGAACGTCTTGACAGCTATTGCACCCGCCGCTTTACTTATCTGACAGAGGATCAATGGAGAAAAGAGATTCTTGCGGGCAAGGTATCGCTAAATGGGGTAATCGTCCCGAATTTCGCAACTATGCTGCAAGGCGGCGAAATGCTTGCCTGGGACGGCAGCGGGATCGTTGAACCGGCGGTAGATGCCTCGATAACCATCCTATATGAAGACGAATCGTTTGTTGCCGTCAATAAACCGGGGAATTTACCGGTCCACCCCGCGGGTCGGTATTTCAACAATACGCTCGTGACGATACTAGCGGACCGCTACGGGCGCAAGGTCTATCCGGTGCACCGTCTCGACCGCGAAACATCGGGGGTTATCCTTCTCGCCTTCGATGGTAAAAGTGCGGGGAACCTGTCCGCAGCCAAGGGATCAAGTGAATATCTTGCCCTGGTGCATGGGAATTTTCCCGCCGAAGAATTGCTTGTCGATTTGCCCCTCGGACCTGACGTGGCCTCAGCTGTGAGGAAAAAACGCCAGGCCTGGACTGGCGGAACGGAAGGGGCGCGGACGCGCTTTCGCAAAGTCCTCACCGCCGGTGAGATTTCTCTTGTCCGGTGCTTCCCCGAAACAGGGAGACTTCATCAGATCCGTGCCCATTTGCTTGCCGCTGGTTATCCGATCGTGGGCGATAAGCTCTACGGCAGGGACGAGACCGCATTCCTCACCTTTATCGAGCATGGTCTCACCACCGAACTGGAAAAAAAGCTGGTGCTGCCGCGCTGTGCCTTGCACGCCGCCAAGCGAGTTTTATCGCACCCCCTCAGCAAGAAAGAGATGATCATTCGGGCGTCCCTGCCACAGATGTTTGCCGATTGTATCCTTTCAAGAAGAGTGAACCCTTCACGCTCAGTTACAAAGTGAGAGGCTATACAGTTTGCCCAGGCCATTGAATGCCGTGAGAGAGTGTGCTTATGCTTGACGAGTTATTTTCTTATTGGCCACGGACCTGCTTCTTCCTGAAAGTCGCACTTGATGTAATATCCAAAACATGCAATCTTTCAAACCATAATCCACGCTATTATCCCATGAGGAAATTACATCATGATGGAACCCCTTCGTATCCTCATTTTGGAAGATAACCCCGCTGATGCCGAGTTGGCTCAATTTGAACTGGAGGAGGCAGGTTTCGTCTTCATCCCGAAAGTGGCGATGACGGAAGAAGATTTCATTCGCGAACTTCAGGAATACCGCCCCGATCTTATTCTTTCCGACTATGACCTTCCAGTATATAACGGTGCCCTGGCTCTCGCCGAGGCGAGAAGAAGGTGCCCCAATACCCCTTTTATTCTCGTCACCGGTGCTGTCAGCGAAGACCGTGCTATCGAAATCCTCACCCAGGGGGCGAAGGATTATGTTCTGAAGAGCCGCCTCCAACAGCGTCTGGGGCCCGCTGTCCAGAGAGCCCTCGCAGAGGCGAAGGAACACAAGGAACGTATAATGGCAGAGGCGGAGCTCCGTGAAGCCCATAGAACGCTGGAGGAGAGGGTTAAGATCAGGACTGCGGCGCTGGAAGCCGAGGTGGCGGCGCGGAAGAAAATAGAAGAGGCGCTGCGGGAAAGTGAAAGGGGAAACCGCGAGCTGCTCGAAACCGCGAACAGCATCATCATTCGCTGGGACATAAATGGGAAGATCAGGTTTATCAATGACTTCGGGCTGCGTTTCTTTGGTTTTTCCGCAGACGAACTGCTGGGGCATGATGTCATGAAGATTGTGCCTCGGGTTGAAGCTCGCACCGGCCGGAACCACGACATCTTGGTGAAAGACATCGTTGTTCATCCCGAACTTTACACCTCTGTCCCCATCGAAAGTATTCGCAAAGATGGCAGCACCGTCCATGTCGTCTGGACCAACAAGGCCCTCCAGGATGCGGAGGGGAAAGTAAAGGAAATCCTGGCAATCGGCAATGATGTCACCAAACTCAAGGAAGCAGAGGAGGCGCAGCGACTGACCTACGAGAGGCTGAAAACGTTTTTCGACCACAGGATCGGAGGGATCGGCATCGTCATCGCGAGTGCCGAGGGCGGTATCATTCAGGCGAACGACTACTATCTGAACATCCTGGGATGTACGCGCGATGAACTGCTGACCGGGAAGGTGGACTGGCGTGAATTGACCCCTCCGGAATGGCTGCCGGCAGATGAGAGGGCCTTAGCTCAGTTGCATGAGCAAGGGGTTTGCGACACCTACGAAAAAGAATACTTGCGTCGTGACGGCTCGCGAGTGCCAGTGCTGATCACCGACGCAATGCTGCCCGGTAAAGAGAAAGAGATCCTGGCGTTTGTTCTGAACATTACCAAACACAAACTGGCCGAGGGAAAACTGCGAGAGAACGAGGAACGGTTCAACCGGGCGCAGGAGATCGCCTGTCTTGGCAGTTGGGAGTTGGACCTGATCAACAACCGGCTTACCTGGTCGAACGAGGTATACCGCATCTTCGGCCTCCCGCCGCAGGAGTTCACCGCTACCTATGAGGCTTTCCTCGAACGGGTGCATCCCGGTGACCGCCAGGCCGTGGACGACGCTTATTTGGGGTCGATCAGGGAAAACCGCGACACCTATGAGATCGAGCATCGTGTCATCCGTATGAATACCGGGGAAATACGCTTTGTGCGGGAGCGGTGCCAGCACGTTAGGAACGCATCGCGTAAGATCATCCGTTCCTTCGGTATGGTTCAAGACATCACCGAGCGCAAGAAGGCCGAGGAGGCTCTGAAGGATCGGACAGAGCAACTGGAAAATGTCAACAGGGAACTAGAAAGCTTCAGCTATTCCGTCTCTCATGACCTCCGGGCACCCCTCAGAGCCATCAAAGGTTTCTCGCAGATGATCCTCAAGAAACAGGGAGAATGTTTCGATGAAGAAACCCGCCGTCAGTTCGAGATGATTACGGATAACGCGGGGAAAATGGGCCAACTCATCGATGATCTTTTGGCCTTTTCCCGTCTCAGCAGTCAGGAGGTAACCAAGCGGAGCCTCGACATGGAGGAACTTGTTGGTGAGGTCTGGCAGGAACTTGTCATAATCCATCCGGACCGGGAGATGACCATGAAGGTCATCCCAATGCCCGCAGGTTGTGGAGATAGGGCGCTGATCAGGCAGATCTACGCCAATTTGCTCGGCAATGCAGTCAAGTTCACCCACGGAAGAGATACCGCAGTGATTGAGTCGGGAAGCTATATCCAGGACAGCGAGAAGATTTATTATGTCCGGGACAACGGTGTCGGCTTTGACATGAGATTCAACGAAAAGCTCTTCGGCGTCTTCCAGCGCCTCCACAGAGACGAAGAATATAAAGGCACAGGCATCGGCCTCGCACTCGTCAAGCGGATCGTCACTCGGCACGGCGGACGAGTTTGGGCAGTAGGCGAAGTAGGCAAGGGGGCGACCTTCTTCTTCACGCTCCCAGACCGATGACGTTTTCACACTTACCTGACCGAGAGGGCATTTAATACGTTTTGTAAATCATGTATTCCGTAGGGCTTCTTCAGGAACCCCTTGAACCCGTACTCCCGGTAGTTCACAATGACGGGATCACCAAATTCCTATCCCGCCAAATTCGCTTGACATCTAAAAACGATACCCCTATTCTGTCATCGTTCAAGAACGTTATATTGTCGAAAGGCTCCAGCGGGACACACAGGAGAATCCCATGAGTGATGCAAGAGGGAGAAGGCCTGCTCCTGAGAAGGCCGCAGGCGACGGGAGCGGAAGAGCGCGTATCCCCACCCCCCCCACCCCCTAAAAACGGCACAGGACATGATCATGGCCAGCCGTAGGCAAACAATCAAGATTTCAGAGGGCATCCGGGGCAGACTCATGCTGCTTCTCCTTTACCTGACTTCGCACTTGTAAAAGGAGGAACCATGCAGCAAAACAACCCATCTCCTCGTAAGAGAAGATACCTGATTTTGATCGTCCTTGCCGCAGGGGCGCTGGCCGCGGGCGCCTATTTCTTTATCAACGGCGGCTCGGGCAGAAAGCCGGCCGGCTCGCCGGAAAAGGTCACGATTGCCTGCACCACGAACACGGATACAGCCCTGATCGCTATCGCCCAGATGCGGGGTCATTACCGCGAGGAGGGATTGGAGGCGACGTTCCGCAAACATCCTTTTGGAAAACCCGCGCTCCAGGACGTGCTGGAGGGGAAGGCGGACTTTGCCACCGTGGCCGAAGCGCCTGTGATGTTCGCCATCATGAAAGGGGAAAAAGTAGCCGTCATCGCGACGATCCAGACGACGAACCAGAGCCATGCCGTCATCGCGAGGAGGGACCGGGGGATCGGCTCGGCAGGAGACCTCAGGGGCCGGAAAATCGCCACGACGCTGGGGACGGTCCTGGACTATTTCCTGGATGCCTTCTTGGCCATGCAGGGCATTTCCCGGAAGGAGATCGACTCTGTCAATATGAGGGCCGAGGAGATGCCCGAGGCCCTGGCCCGGGGCGACGTCGATGCCATCTCCACGTTCCACCCCTATAGCGTCCTTGTTCAAAAGAAGTTGGGCGATCGCGCCATCGCGTTCCTGGGCCGGGATATCTACACTGTGACCTTCAACGTCGTCGCAAAACAGGAATTCATCCAGCGAAACCCAGAAAAAGTAAAAAAGTTACTCCGGGCGCTCATTAAGGCAGACGAATTTGTCAAGCAGCATCCGGCGGAAGCACAGAAGCTCGTTACGGATTTCAGCGGTCTGGACATTAACCTCGTGCGCGATTTCTGGGCCAGCCAGGACTTTGGCGTGGGCCTCGATCAATCCCTGCTCTTAGTGCTGGAAGACGTGACAAGATGGGCGATCAAAAATCGGCTGACGGGCGGCACAACGAAGGTCCCCAACTACCTCGACTTCATCTACCTGGAGGGTCTCAATTCCATAAAGCCGAAGGCCGTCAACATCCTCAGATAAGGACGAAACCATGCAGGTCAAAAAAAGACTCCAATTAAACGTCCTTATTTCTGTCCTCGCGGCCGCCGCCATTCTCCTGGTGCTCGTCTTTGCCATGTACCGCGTCAGCAAGGCCGTCGAGGCCTCGGACATTGCCGGAAAGCTCGTAACGATCTCCTTCGAGAGGGCTACCCTCCGCAGCGATTACCGGCAAAACGGCAGCGAGCGGGCCAAGGGACAGTGGTTTGCCAAGCATGGGGAGATCGAACGTCTGCTCGCCTCGGCCACCGAGAAATTCAGGGACCCCGCGGATCAAAAAACCATCGCCGATTTGATCGCGGATCAGGAGTCTGGCGGCAGGATCTTTTCGGACATCGTGAAAAACCGGGAAAAGGCGCATGATCCAACGCGCCTGGGCGAGCTCTCGCAGGAAACCGAAGAGCGGCTCATTACACAAATGAACATGATTAACTATGGGCTCGTTTTGCAGGCCCGCAGATTGCTGGAGTCGAGCCGGGAAACCTTTTTTTCGACCCTCCGGCTGGCCGGCTGGGGGATCACCGGCGTCTTAGCCCTGGTCATGGCCGCGGTCATCGCCAACTCATGGATCATGGGCCGGTCGATCTCGGGGCGGGTCCAGCGCCTCCGCGACGGCGCCGCGGCGATCGGGGGAGGGAATCTCGATCACCGGATCGAAGTCAAGGGCGAAGACGAGCTTGCGGAACTCTCGGGGGCCTTCAATGCCATGACGGCCAAACTCCAGGGGTCCTACCAGGAGATGGAAAGCGAGATCGCGGAGCGCCGGCGGGCCGAGGCCGCCTTGGATGCCAGCCAAAGACACTGGATGACGACCCTCGCGAGCATCGGCGACGCCGTCATCGCGACCGATGCCACGGGCCGGATCACCTTCATGAATCCCGTGGCCCAGGCCCTGACCGGGTGGGGGCATGAGGAAGCCCTGGGCCAGCCCGCCCAGGATGTTTTTCGGATCATCGACGAGAAGAGCCGCGAGCCGGGGGAGGATATCGTCGGCCGGGTGATCGCCGAAGGGAAGGTCGTCGCCCTGGCCAACCACACGGCCCTTGTTGTCCGGGACGGGCGGGAGGTATCCATTGAAGACAGTGCCGCACCGATCAGGAATCGGGAGGGCGACATTGACGGCGTGGTCCTGGTCTTCCATGACGTGAGCGAGAGACGGCGTACGCAGGAAGCGCTCAGGGAAAGTGAAAATATTTATCGCACCGTCGGTGAAGCATTAGACTACGGCATCTGGATATGTGAACGGGACGGCAACGTGCGCTACTTCAGCCCATCATTCCTGAACTTGGTAGGCATGAAGGATTCGGAGGTAAAGGAGTATGGCTGCACCACGCTGCAGCTGCCCGAAGACGCTGAGCCGGTGATTCAAAAGTGGGCCGAATGTTGTCGTCTGGCAGGCTTCTGGGATGCCGAGCATCGCATCCTGGGAACGGATGGCAATTACCGGATCATCCTCAGCCGCGGAAAGCCGGTTTACGACAGTCATGGGGAGATTTCTGCCTGGGCCGGAATCAACCTCGACATCACCGAGCGCAAGCGCGCCGAAAAGGCCCTGGCCGAGCATGCGGCGAGGCTGGAGGCAGTCAACAGAGAACTGGAGAATTACAGTTATTCCGTCTCCCATGACCTCCGGGTGCCGCTGCGGGCCATCGACGGTTATGCGCGGATGATCCTGATCAGGCAGGGGGACCGATTCGATGAAGAAACCCGGCGCCGGTTCGAGGCCATCCGGGAGAGCGTCGGGAGCATGGAAAAACTCATCGATGATCTCCTGGTTTTTTCGCGTCTCGGCCGGCAAGAGGTCGCCCCCGTGACGATAGACATGGAAGGATTGGTCAAGGAACTCTGGCGTGAACGGGTTGCGGCCAATCCCGGCCGCGAGCTTTCCCTCTCGGTCGGAGCCGTGCCGGCGGCACGGGCGGATCGGGCGATGGTCCGGCAGGTCCTGAGGAATTTGCTGGACAACGCGGTCAAGTTCACCCGCGAGCGAAAGAAGGCCGAGATCGAGGTGGGAAGTCATGTCATGAATATCGAAACGGTCTATTATGTGAAAGACAATGGCATCGGCTTCGATATGAAATACTACGACAGACTCTTCGGCGTCTTTCAACGGCTTCCCAGCGCTGAAGGATACGAAGGGACGGGAATGGATCTCGCCCTGGCTCAGCGCATCATCCATAAGCATGGTGGCCGGATATGGGCGGAAGGCAAAGTGGACGAGGGGGCGACCTTCTATTTTACCCTGCCGGGGTAGAGCAAAAGGATTAACTCGTAAAAAGTCGTCATACCGGCGAAAGCCGGTATCCAGTTATTAGGAACTACCTAAATACACTGGATTCCTGATTGGGCCTGCCCCGTACCCGATACGGGGGCCGGAATGACGTTAAAGGTGATTTCCGACTTTTTACGAGGCCATCAAAAAAGTAAACCGGAGGAAAGGGGAGATTAGGTCATGGCAGAATCACAGCACATCCTGATTCTGGAAGATAACCCGGCTGATGCAGAGCTCATCCAATTCGAACTGGAAGAGGCCGGTTTCGTCTTCGCCGCGAAAGTCGTGATGACGGAAGAAGATTTCGTTCGCGAGCTCCAGGAATTCTCCCCCGATCTTATCCTTTCCGACTACGACCTTCCCCAATACAACGGCGCCCTGGCCCTTGCCGAGGCAAAAAGAAGGCGACCCGATACCCCTTTTATTCTGGTTAGCGGCGCCGTCACAGAAGACCGGGCCATCGACATCCTCACCCAGGGGGCCAAGGATTACGTCCTGAAGAACCGGCTCCAGCAGCGGCTCGTGCCCGCGGTCCGGAGGGCCCTGGCGGAAGCGCAGGAACACCGGGCGCGCAAGCAGGCTGAGGAGGAGCTTCTGCGGGCCACACAGATCTTGTATGCAATCTCGAAATATTCGCCTGCTTTGGTATTTGCGAAGGACATCCAGTGCCGTCTGGTCTATGCAAGCGAGTCTACTTTGCGTGCGCTCGGCAAGTCGGCGGCGGAGGTGCTGGGGAAGACCGATGTCGAGTTCCATGCCGACCCGCGCCTCGGCGAAGCCGTGATGGAAAATGACCGCATTGTGCGTGAGACGCTCCGTCCGTTGGTCGTCGAAGAGCCGACCCGTTTGCCTGACGGAACAGTGCGGGTATTTCACTCGACGAAAGTGCCTTGGATAGCAGAGGACGGCAAGCTGGTGGGCACCTTTGGAATCTCGGTGGACATTACCGAGCTCAAGCTGGCCGAAAAGGCGCTCAAGGATGCAAATGAAACTCTGGAGCAGCGTGTGGCCGAGCGCGTGGCAGATCTGAAAGCGGAGATGGCGGCGCGGAAGAAGGTGGAAGAGGAAAATCAGCGGCTCCTGGCTAATGCTGAATTAGAGAGAGATAGACTGTCGGCGCTTATTTGCAGTATCACGGACGAGATATGGTTTGCCGACGATGAGCAGAGACTCACCTTGATGAACCCCGCAGTCGATAAGGAGTTCGGTTCCTGCGTTGTTGAGGGGATGGAGGTCGAGAAGATTGCCGCGGGCTTTGAGGTATATCGTTCTGACGGCACTCCCCGTCCCGTTGATGAAGCCCCCCCTCTACGGGCTCTCCGGGGCGAGATGGTGACAAAAGAGGAGGAAATCGTCCTCATTCCGGCCAGAGGCGAGAGGCGCACGCGCGAAGTTACTGCAACGCCGGTGCGAGACGTCAACGGGGCCATCATCGGATCGGTGTCCGTGGTTCGCGACATTACCGAGCAAAAGAAGGCGGAGAATCTGCTGAAGGCGAACTTGGCCGCGCTGATGCGGATGCATGCCCTGAGCACGAAAGTCTTGGAGAGGGGCGGGCACGAACCAATGCTGCAAGAGATCATGCAGGCGGCGGTCGCCATTATGGCGGCCGAGAAAGGCACCCTGCAAATGGCAGCCGGTGATTCGCTACGCATTGTCGCTCATTGCGGTCATGAACGCCCTTTTCTCGACTTCTTTGCAGCAGCAGAGAACGTGGCTTCCGTTTGTGGGGAGGCGACGAAGCGAGGGGAGCGCGTGATCGTCGAGGACGTGGAGATGAGTCCCCTCTTCGCCGGCACACCATCGCTCTCCGTACTGCGTAACGCGGGCGTGCGGGCAGTGCAGTCTACACCACTCATGAGCCGCGAAGGAAAGTTGCTGGGCATCCTCACGACGCAATGGGGGGTTCCCTATGTGCCTGACGAGCACGATTTGTGGCGAATTGACTTGCTCGCCCGCCAGGCTGCAGAAATCATCGAACATGTACGTGTTCAGGAGGCTCTTAAGGAACGAACGCAGCAACTGGAAGATGCCAATAAGGAACTGGAAAGCTTCAGCTATTCCGTCTCCCACGACCTGAAGGCGCCCCTGCGGGCCATCGACGGTTATTTCCGGATGTTCCTGAAGAAATATGGAAGTACGCTTGATGATGACGCCTTGCGCATGATCAGCGCCATTCGCGGCAACACCCGGAAGATGGACGCCCTGATCGACGATCTCCTCTCCTTTTCGAAGGTGCTCCAGAGCGGCATGACCATGACAGAAATCGATATGGACAAACTGGCAGGCGAAGTATGGGATGATATAAGGGCGGCAAACCAGGAACGGGACCTTGAATTTAAAATCACAAACCTGTTGCCCGGATTTGGGGACAGGGCCCTCATCAGACAAGCCCTTTCCAATCTTATCTTGAATGCCGTCAAGTTTACAAAGAATCGCCAACCAGGGGTCATCGAAATAAGCAGTTACCCTGAGCCTGGCGAGATTGTCTACCGTGTGAAGGACAACGGCATAGGGTTCGATATGGCTTTTTACGATAAGCTTTTCAGCGTCTTCCAGCGCCTCCATGGCGATGAAGAGTACGAGGGGACAGGGGTGGGGATGGCGATTGTCCAGCGGATCATCCACCGGCACGGTGGCCGGGTATGGGCAGAGGGGGAGGTGGACAAAGGAGCAACATTCTATTTCACACTCCCCCGGGGAGAAAATACAGCAACATTGCATGTATTACATTCGCTTCATGAGTGAACCGGTGTTTGAATGGGACGAGAGAAAAAATCAGGATAATCTTGCAAAGCCTGGCGTGTCGTTTCTGGAAACACAGCATAAAGAAAAGAATAGGATTGATTTCCCGCAATGGTCTTTCATATACCTTTCCTGAAGAGCAACTGCTGATATTGTATGCTACTTTGCCGAGAGGGCATTTAATACGTTTTGTAAATCATGTATTCCGTAGGGCTTCTTCAGGAACCCTTTGAACCCATACTCCCGGTAGTTCGCAATGACAGGATCATCAGAGTAACCACTGGAAACCAGCGCCTCCACAGCGGGGTTCATCTCAACAAGTTTCTGAACTGTTTCCAGGCCTCCCATGCCTCCTCGAATCGTAAGGTCAAGAATGACGACATCAAATGGTTTGCCGGCTGTGGCTGCCTCCTTATACATGGCCAGCGTGGCTTCACCGTGTGCTGCAACCTCCACTTCATTCCCCAGTTCTTGCAACTGTTCGACAAGGAGACTCCTGATCATTTCTTCATCATCCATTACGAGGTATCGCTTTTTTTTCAAGGCGATGGGAGCGGTGTGACCGGTCTCCTCTCTTTTGGAGATTTCGATAATTGCCGGGACATATATGGAAAACGCCGTACCTTCGCCTACCTCGGAGGTGACCTGAATCAGCCCGTCATGATTCATGATAATCGAATAGGAAGTAGCGAGCCCGAGTCCGCTTCCTTTTTCCTTGGTCGTGAAATAGGGATCAAATATCTTGTCCAGGTACTGCTGGGGTATGCCGACACCCTTGTCCTTGATCACCAGCTCAACATAGTTCCCCTTCGTGAGAGAAGAGGGCGGCGCCATCTCACCCGCTGCTTTGTTCCGCGCCGAGATATTCACCACACCGCCGAGCGGCATGGCTTGATCGGCGTTCAGCACGATGTTTTGAATCACCTGGCCCAACTGACCAGCATCCCCATTCACAGGCCAGAGGTCAGGATCTATTTCTATCTGGGGGTCCGTCCGAGAACCGCTGAGCGCAAACTTCACCGCGTTCTCGATTATCGGTCTTAGAGCCAGGGATTTCTTAATCGGTTTCCCGCCCTTAGAGAACGTCAGGAGTTGGGTCGTAAGATTAACAGACTGTTGCAGAGCTTTTTCAGCCTGTTCAAGCATGGCAAGTGATTTTTCCCGTTGGTCGAAGGTCAGCCTTGCCATCGCGATATAGCCAAAAATGCCCTGCAATAGATTATTGAAATCATGCGCGATACCGCCCGCCAGGGTGCCGATGGACTCAAGTTTTTGGGTCTTGAGCCGCTCCTCTTCGAGCAGAAGCTTTTCCGTGATATTGTTGATCGTCTCGATCACAGAGGTGACATTCCCGGACGCATCCTTAATGGGAAAGGCCTTCGTTTCCACATGAATCACCTGTCCGTCGGGACCCGGGTGTTTGTGGAATGCGGTGTGTGGTTTACCAGTCTCAAATGCCTCTCGAACTGCGCATTCCTCGCCCTTCTCATAGCAGGGCCGGCTCACGCTATGCGTGATCCCGTAGCAATGCCGTCCGATTATGTCGTTGCAGTCCAGAGATAACTGTTCGCAGTATGCCTTGTTGGCCATCGAGATGCGGTAATCCCGGTCAATGACAATGAAGTTTTCATCCACGGTGTCGAGAATGTTCCGGATTAACTCCTCGCTCTGGCGAATACTCTCCTCAGCCTGCTTACGTTCGGTAATGTCCGTGGCAATCCCGCAAAGGGCATAGGGTGTGCCGTCGGTGTTGAAGAGTGGAAATTTTACCGAGATATAGGTGTGCAGGCCGTCGTCCAGGGGAACAGATTCTTCAACCTGCAAGGGCCTGTCTTTTTTCAGGGCAAGCAAGTCCTGCTCCCGGAATCTGTCTGCATATTCCCGTGGGAAGAGGTCATGATCAGACTTGCCGATTACAGTTTGGCGAGTCACCTTGAACAATTCTTCGTAACGACGGTTGACCGTGATATAATGCCCCTCCAAATCCTTGAGGAACATAATGGTGCTGGAATTGTCCAGGATACTCTGCAAGCGGGACTCGCTCTCCCGCAGTTCCTGCTCAACCAGTTTGCGATCAGTGACATCAGCATGAGTGCCGGTCATCCTCAATGGCTTGCGTTCGGAATCAAATTCGACAACTTTTCCCGTGGAGCAGATCCACAGCCATTCGCCGGCCTTCGTACGCCTGCGATATTCCATAGAACCTGTGCTTCCTGTATCAATACACTCATGGAATACTTTAAGCACACCATCACGGTCTTCCGGATGAATGCTTTCGATCCATCCCTGTAGACTCGTATGAAACTCCCCGGGGTCATAGCCGATCATTCTCGCGTATTCCGGACTGACCGTAACCGAGCCTGAGGGAATATCCAAATCGAACCAGCCTTGCCGAGAGGAGGCTAGCGACAAGCGGAGGCGTTCCTCATGCAGTCGTAGCGCATCTTCTGCTTGTTTGCGTGCGGTGATGACGTCAAAGACGTTCACAAAGTAATCTTTTTCAGGGCTATACACCGAAATAGAAAACCATATTTGCAAGGCTTTAAGGTACCACTCAAATCTCTCGGGGTTGCCGGTCAAAGCTACCCTCCCATAGGCTTCAATTAGCTCTGCGTCCGACTCCTGTATGTTCGGAATGACTTCGGATACTCTCTTCCCGACAACATTCTTCAACCCCGTCAATGATTCAAAGGATCTGTTGACATCAAGGTATATAAAGTCTTGCGGGCGTCCTTGATCATAAATCATCCGACAATAGGCAAACCCGTCCAGCATGTTATCAAATAAGGAACTGTAGAGCGTTTTACTTTTCTGCAACGCCGCGGTTCTCTCTTCAACCTGTCTTTCCAAGGTCCTGTGAGCTTCACGCAGTTCAGCCTCTGCCTGCTTGCGCGCCCGCTGTTCCTCCGCCTCAGCGAGTGCCCTCCGGACAGCGGGCACCAGCCGCTGCTGGAGGCGGGTCTTGAGGACATAATCCTTCGCCCCCTGGGTCAGGATTTCGATTGCCCGGTCTTCACTGACAGCGCCGGTTACCAGAATGAAAGGAGTATCGGGCAGCCATCTTCTCGCCTCGGCAAGGGCTAATGCGCCGTTGTATTGGGGAAGGTCGTAATCGGATAGGATGAGATCGGGAGAGAACGCCTGTAATTCGCGAACAAAACCTTCTTCAGTCATCACCACTTTTGCGGTGAAAACCAGCCCTGCCTCTTGCAGTTCTACTTGAACCAACTCGGCATCGCAGGGGTTATCCTCCAGAATGAGGATGTGAAGGGGTTTCGCCATGATCAGGTCTCCAGATGGACTAGTAAAATCTATTAGTTAGAAATATTGCATATTTAAAAGACTTTATCAAGTGCTGGATTCCGGAACTGTTGGTTTCCGCAAGAAGTGCTTATTGAAAACATCTACTTAGTTTGTCCTGAAAAATAGGTTTTTTAAAAATAAGTTTCTGGAAAAGATGACCACCTTTCTGATGAAATTCCTCAGTTAAAGGCGTATCAAATGATGCCTCCACATTCTGCACGGAAACAAGCTAAAAAAATCCATCGGGTATTCAATGGCCTTGGTGAGATCATTGAGGGGCAAGATGGCAGTTCTTATTAATTCTTATAGAAAGCCGTTATTCCCTACCGTTCTGCATCTATTCTATCGTTATTGATCAATCCTCAGATGAAAATATGATAGATGCGGGATTGCAGGAAAGTACGTATTCATTGGTTAATTTAAATTTGCATTATCAGGAATTTGTAGTAAAAAAGGTCGCCTCTATGTAAACGAGGTGCAGCGTCAAGAGAGGGAAACAATGGGAACGAAGGACTATTCGATTGTCCAACTTGCGGCTGATCTACGAGGACTGTGCGGGGAAACAAACAATGAGCTAGAAATATTGAGCCGCGCCCGGCCGCTCGCCCGCCGTGCTGCACTAGCGAAGGAGTCATGGCTCAAGCCACACTTGTACGATGCTGACCCTGAACAGGGTTTCGGTATCCACCTACTGCATGAGGAGACGGATCATAGCTTGGCGATTTTTGCGGTGAGCTGGCTCTCTGGCAGGGGCACGCCGCCTCACGACCATGGGACGTGGGCACTGATAGCCGGTGTGGACGGGGCCGAAATGAACAAGTTTTTCGAGCGCCTCGACGACCGGACCCAGCCGGGACACGCGGAGCTGAAGAAAGTCGAAGAGCAGGTGTTCGGCAGGGGAGAGGTCATCGCGATGCCGACGGGCTGGATCCACACCGTATGGAACGAGACCGACAAAGTGAGCTTGTCGCTCAACATCTATGGCAAACATCTTAACTTCACGGAGCGGTCGCAGTTTGATCTGGAAAGGCAGACCGAAACGCCATTCATCCTTTTGGTCTAGCGAGCCGAAGCTCGTGTCTCCAAATAGATGCGGGAACCATACCTAAAGGACAAGATAGGTGTGACCATGCGGGATGAAGGGTGAGAAAATAGATGACGGCATATCCAAGAGTACGAACGAAAATACACAAAATTGGGCTGGA
>ORJL011210998.1_pt1 | contig 21000 bp, 19 predicted proteins | sample 1779941 | NCBI WGS metagenome assembly ORJL01 (sample SAMEA104232317, study PRJEB22302) | groundwater metagenome | biome: forest; feature: aquifer; material: groundwater | place: USA | collected 2011-08-07 | depth 5.8 m
CAGGCCGCATTCCGCGAGTTGTCCTCCGACCTGCAAATCCAAGGGTTGGCTGCGGACGGACAGCGAGTCGAGAAGGGGCAAGTCCTTCTCCACGTCGCCGGGCCGGCGCGGGCGATCCTCACGGGGGAGAGGACCGCGCTCAACTTCGTCCAGCGGCTTTCCGGCGTGGCCACCCTGACCGCGCAGTTCGTGAAGGCCGTGTCGGGCACCCGCGCTCGGATTCTGGACACTCGCAAGACGACCCCCGGGTGGCGACAGTTCGAGAAGTATGCCGTTGCCTGCGGAGGAGGCCAGAATCATCGGATCGGCCTCTACGACATGATCCTGATCAAGGACAACCACCTTGCCGCCTTGCGGAACGAAGCCCCCAACGCCATCGCCGCCGCCGTGCGACGAGCCCGCGAGAGCTACCCGCGATTGCGCGTGGAGGTGGAGGCCGACACGCTCACGCAGGTCGAACAGGCCGTGAACGCGGTGGCGGACATCATCCTCTTGGACAACATGACCCTCGATGAATTACGCGCGGCCGTCAGGCTGGTCAATGGCCGCGCCATCACGGAGGCCAGCGGCGGTGTGACGCTGGCCACGGTGGGCGCCATCGCCACGACCGGCGTGGATTTCATCTCGGTGGGAGCGTTGACGCATTCGGCCCGCGCCGCGGACATCGCCCTGGACTTTGCGCCATGACCATCGACAGCCAGATTCTCTCCGCCCTGCGCGCCGTCGGCGCCGGCTCCGTCTCGGGGGCGGACCTCGCCCAGCGGTTGGGCATTTCACGCGCGGCGGTCTGGGCGCGGATTCAAGAATTGAGGGAATTCGGGTATGACATCGCCGCCGGCCCGCACTTTGGGTACCGGCTCGTCAGCGCGCCTGACTGCCTGAATTCGGACGACCTGATCTCGCTCCGGGGCGAGTCCGGGATCATCGGGAGTGTCATACAAGTCTTCCAGGAAACCACCTCCACAAACGACATCATCGACCGCATGGCACGGGACGGCGTGCCCGAGGGGGTCGTCGTCTTCGCGGAGTCGCAGACCCGGGGCCGGGGACGGCTGGGGCGAGTATGGATGTCGCCGCCTCGCGCCGGTCTGTGGTTCTCCGTTCTTCTGCGACCGGACCTTCGCCCACAGGAAACGACCCAATTGACTGTGGCCGCCGCCACGGCCGTGGCCCGGGCGATCAAGTCCCAGACAGGAGTGAGCCCGGACGTGAAATGGCCCAATGACATCTTGGTGAGGGGTAAGAAGGTGGCGGGGATTCTTACCGAGCTGACCGCGGAACTGGACCACGTGAAGTATGTGATTCTCGGCATCGGAGTGGATGTGAATCAGCAGGTGAGCGATTTCCCGTCCGACCTGCGCCGGTTGGCCACCTCGCTCAGGATCGAGACGGGGCGCGCAATCGACAGGAGCAACCTGGCGGCGGCCATCCTCCGGGAGCTGGACAACGACTACGCCCGTATCAGCGCCGGGCAGTTCGAGGCGGTGGCCGACGAGTGGGAGTCGCTTTGCGTCACGCTGGGGCATCCGGTCGAGATCAGCCTGGGTGGACGACAGGTGAGGGGCAGGGCCGAGGCGCTCGACGTGGACGGCGCACTCCTGATCCGCACCCAGCACGGACGCCTGGAACGAATTATCAGCGGCGATGTGCGTGTGGAACAACGCGCCGCGCAACCTGAATGAAGTCTTGCGGCGTCCGCATGGTGATGGGAGCCTGCCATGCCTGAACTGATCCGCGCGCTATGATCCTGCTGTTCGACATCGGCAACACGCACACCCACTTGGGCATGGCCAATGGCAACCGAGTCGTTCGCCAGGGCAACATTCCCACGCCAGCCTGGTTCTCCGGGGAGGCGGCGCGGTTGGTGAAGCGCTTCGTGGGCTCTGACCGTCCTCAGTCGGCGGCTCTCTGTAGTGTGGTTCCTTACGCCACACCGTTGGCGGAGCAAGCAGCGGCCCGATTCTGCGATTCAGAGCCGTTTGTGCTCACGCACCGAAATGTTCTGGGCATCGGCATCGACTACCCGAAGCCCGAGACCATCGGCCCCGACCGCCTGGCCAACGCCGTGGCGCTCCGACGTCGCTTCGGGGCGCCGGCAGTGGCTGTGGACTTTGGGACGGCAGTGACGTTCGACGTTGTGGACCGGCGGGGCAACTGGGTGGGCGGGGTCATCGCTCCGGGCATCGCGTTGATGACCGACTATCTCCACGAGAAGACCGCGTTGCTACCCAAGGTCCACATCCGTCCCGTCAGCAATGTGATTGCGAGGAGCACCGAGGAAGCGATGCTGGTGGGGGCGGTGTTGGGGTACCGCGGTCTCGTCCGCGAGGTGCTGGGCGAGTTGCGGCGCGCTCTCGAGGCGCCGAACCTCCCCGTGGTGGCCACAGGAGGCTACGCGGAGCTAATTGCGGCACAACTGCCCGAGATCGCCGTTGTGGACCAGTTCCTGACGTTGGAAGGCCTGCGCTTGGCCTGGGCCGCCCAAGCGGGCGACGCCGCGCAACGCCGGAAGGACGCGGACGGCGGGCCCTGGGTGCCGCAGGTGTGAGTTATCAGTCATCAGTCATCAGTTATCAGTTATCAGTGATCGGTTATCAGTGATCGGTTATCAGTGATCGGTTATCAGTTATCAGTAACAACGAAGACGCTGATGATGATTGATCACTGCTCACTGATCACCGCTCGCTGATGACTGATCACCGCTCACTGATGACTGATCACCGCTCACTGATGACTGATCACCGCTCACCGGACTGATCACTGCTCACCGGACTGATCACTGCTCACCGATGACTGATCACTGATCACTGGTGACTGATCATTGCTCACTGCTTCGGCATCATCTTTGTCCTCACTGATGACGGGCGCGATCGCCGTGAGCTTGTCCTTCCCGTCAAGATCGATCAGCTTGACCCCTTGGGCGTTTCGTCCTGTCTCGCGGATGTCTTTCACGGCGATTCGCACCATCTGGCCGCCTCCGGTCATCAACATGATTTCGTCCGCATCGCGCACGGTGAGCGCTCCCACCACACTGCCGGTGCGATCGGTGGTCTTCATCGTGATAATGCCCTTGCCGCCCCTGGATTGGATGCGGTATTCGGGGAATTGCGTCCGTTTGCCAAGGCCGTTTCCGCCGGCAACCAGCAAAGTGGCGTCCTGCACCACCACGGCCAGCGCCACCACGGCGTCCGTCTTCTCGAGGTCGATGCCGCGGACGCCCGTGGCGGGACGTCCCATCGAGCGCACATCCTCTTCCGAGAACCGAATGCTCATCCCTTCACGCGTGATCAGGAGCACCTCGTCATGGCCGTTGGTCAACTTGACGTCGATCAACAGGTCATCGGGCTCGATGCCGATGGCGATGATGCCGCCTTTGCGCATGTTTGAAAACTCGGACAACGCCGTCTTCTTGACCGTGCCCATCTGCGTGGCAAAGAACAGGTAGTCGGTCTGTTGCCAGGTGATGTCCTCCTTGTTGGGGCCCGTCTTTGACTGCACCCGGATGAGGGCGGCCACCTTCTCTCCGCTCTGCAACTCGAGTAGATTTGCAATGCTCCGCCCCTTCGCCGCGCGCGCCATGTCGGGTATCTCGTGCACCTTCTCCACATACACCCGGCCGGAGGTGGTGAAGAACATGAGGTAATCGTGCGTGCTGGCGGTGAACAAATGCTCGATGAAGTCCGGAAGCTCCCCTTCCACGGACGAGACCTCGCGCGTGACCATCCCGATCACCCCTTTGCCGCCGCGGCGTTGCGAGCGATAGGAGCTGATGTTGGTCCGCTTGACCAGGCCATTGTGCGTCATCGTGATGATCACGCCTTCGTTGGCGATGAGATCCTCAATCGCGATGTCCCCTTCGTCGGGCACCAAGTCCGTCAGACGCGGGGTTGCATGCTTTTCCTTCACCGCCATGAGTTCCGCCTTGATGATCGCCATCACACGCGGCTCCCGCGCCAGGATGTCGAGCAAGTCCTTGATGGCGTCGAGGAGGGCCTTGTATTCCTGCTCCACCTTGTCGATCTCCAGTCCGGTCAACTGGTAAAGCCGCAGTTCGAGGATCGAATCCACCTGCCTCTCCGTCAGCATGTACCGCCCGTTGATCAGGCGTCCCTCGCTCCGGATGAGGATTCCCCACTTCTCCACTTGGGGCCGGGTCCATTCAAACGCCAGCAACTTTACTTTTGCCTCGTCGCGGTTCTTGGACCCGCGGATGATTCGGATGAATTCGTCCAGATTGCCAATCGCCGCCAGGAATCCCTCCAGCACCTCGGCCCTCTCCTCCGCCTTGCGCAGCTCATAGCGTGTCCGGCGCAGCACCACTTCGCGCCGGTGCTCGATGTAGCAACTGATCAATTCCTTCAGGTTCAGCGTTTTGGGGCGTCCATGGTCGATGGCCAGCGCATTGACGGCGAAGCTCGTCTCGAGAGAGGTGTACTTGTAGAGGTTGTTGATGACCACTTTCGGGATCGCATCCCGCTTGATCTCAACCACCACCCGCGTGTTCTCATCAGACTCGTCCCGCACTGCGGTGATGTCCTTGAACTCCTTGATCTCGCCTTCGTTGACCAGGTGGGCGATCTTCTCGACCAACTGCGCGCGATTGACGTTGTAGGGAATCTCCGTGATGACAATCTGCTCGCGTCCCCCCTTCAGTTGCTCCAAGCCCACTTTGCCGCGGATCTTTACGCTGCCCCGCCCGGTCGAGAAATACTGTCGGATGCCCTCGAGCCCGCACACCATGCAGCCGGTCGGAAAGTCCGGCCCCTTGATGTACTTCATTAACTGCGGGATGGTAATGCCCGGGTTATCGACCTGCGCGCAAACGGCGTCGATCACCTCGCCGAGGTTGTGGGGCGCCATGTTGGTGGCCATGCCCACCGCGATGCCCGTGCCGCCGTTGACCAGCAGGTTTGGGAACGCTGCCGGGAAGACGGTCGGCTCGGTGCGCGGCTCGTCGTAGTTCGGAATGAAGTCCACCGTAGCGCGGTCCATGTCCAGCATCAGCACCGCTCCCAGGGGCGAGAGGCGCGCCTCCGTGTAACGCATGGCTGCGGGAGGATCATTCTCCACCGACCCGAAATTGCCCTGTCCATCCACCAGCACCTCGCGCATGGCCCAAGGCTGCGCCATGTGTACCAGTGTGGGGTAGATCGCCTGATCGCCGTGCGGGTGGTAATTACCCATGGTCTCGCCGACGATTTTCGCGCATTTGAGGTGCTTGCGGTTGGGCTGGACGCCCAAGTCGTTCATCGCATAGAGCAGGCGCCGCTGGGACGGCTTCAATCCATCCCGCACGTCGGGCAGGGCGCGGGAGATGATGACGGACATCGAGTAATCAAGAAACGAGTTCTTGATCTCGTCGGCCACATTGATCTTCTCGACTTTTTCGTTTGGCGCGAACAACGGGGTGGCGTCCGTCGGCGGCTGGTTTGGGTCATTTACTTCTGGCATAATGGAAAATCAGGCAACGCCGGCGCGCGGGGTCGGCGAATGTGGGCTTGGGGGGGCGAGAGCGATCAGACGTCCAGGTTTCGCACGTTGAGCGCATTGTCCTCGATGAACTGGCGGCGCGGTTCCACCTCGTCGCCCATCAGTTTGGTGAACATCTCCTCCGCCTCCACAGCATCGGTCAAATCGACCCGCAACAGCTTGCGCCGGCCCGGGTTCATCGTGGTTTCGAACAACTCCTTCGGATTCATCTCGCCCAGCCCTTTGAAGCGCTTGATCTGGAGGCCCCGCTTGCCCGCCTCGGTGACGCCGGTGAGGATTTCCGGGATCGAGAAGACCGGCTTGGTCTGGGCCTTATCGCCCTCACCCTCCACCAACTCGAAGAGCGGTTTGTCCTGCGCCGAGTAGTGGTCCACGTTCAAGCCCTTCCGCGCGAGTCTTCCAAGCAAGTCCTCGATTGCTTTGCTCTCGTGCAGCTCCACGTGCCGGGCGCGGCGGGTCGAACCGTTTTGGACCGCTTTCCTCTCGGTGACCGCCTCGACATCCTCTTCGCCAAAGAGCCGCAGGTCCGGATTCGCCTCACCGAAGGCCCGCAGTTCCTCTTCCGTGTGAAAGTAGTGCACGGTTTCGTCGTTGCCATCCCGGACCTTGACCAGGTGTCGGGGCAACTCGTGGGTTTGGTCATTCCGGCGTTCGACGAAAATCCCGAAGTCGCCGCCGTGCCGGCGCAACGCCTGCGCGTACTTGTCCAACAACACCAGCAACTCGAGGATTTCCGCCAGTTGCTTTTGGGACATTTCCTTGCTGTCCGCCACGTTGCGCAGGCGCACGTCCTCGGTGCCGAGTTGGATGAGTATTCTGTTCAGTTGCGCGTCGTCATCGACGTACTCGACCCGTTTCTTGCGGGTGATCTGATAGAGCGGCGGCTGGGCGATGTAGATGAAGCCTCCCTTGATCAGCGCCGGCATTTGCCGATAGAAAAAGGTCAACAGCAGGGTGCGGATGTGCGAGCCGTCCACGTCGGCGTCAGTCATAATAATCACCTTGTGGTAGCGCAGTTTATCGAGGTTGAAGGAGCCTTCCCCTTCGCCATCCCCTATGCCCGTTCCCACCGCCGTGATCATCGTGCGGATTTCCGTGTTCTGGAGCACTTTGTCCAACCGCGCCTTCTCGACGTTAATTAGCTTGCCCCGAATCGGCAGAATCGCCTGGAATTTCCGGTCCCGGCCCTGTTTGGCCGAGCCGCCTGCCGAGTCGCCCTCGACAATATAGAGTTCCGTGTTCACCGGATCACGGTCGGAGCAGTCCGCCAGTTTTCCGGGCAAACCGCCCCCGGTCATCGCCCCTTTGCGCACCGTCTCGCGTGCCTTGCGAGCCGCTTCCCGTGCCCGCGCCGCCATCAGGGCCTTGTCCACGATCTTCTTGGCCACCGACGGGGTCGCGTCGAGGAAAGTCATCAGCCCATCATAGACGATGGACGAGACGACGCCGTCGATCTCCGTGTTCACCAGCTTGACCTTGGTCTGCGACTCGAACCGCGGGTTCGGCAGTTTCACGCTCACCACAGCCACCAACCCCTCGCGCACGTCATCGCCGGAAATGGAAGGGTCCTTCTCCTTGATCAGCTCATGACTCCGGGCGTACTGGTTGATCGCCCGCGTCAGCGCGGTGCGGAACCCGGTCAGATGCGTCCCGCCGTCGGTGTTCGCGATCGAGTTGGCGAAACAGAGGATCTGATCGGTGAAGCTGTCGTTGTACTGGATGACGCAATCGACAAACACATCTTCATCCTTGTTCTCGACCTTCACTTGCCGCTTGCCCGTAAGACAAACCGGCTTGGGAATGATGACCTGCTTGTTCTTCCCCAACTGCCGGACGAACTCTTCGATCCCATCCCGGTAGAAAAATCGCTCGGTCTTGTTCTCCACCCGCTCGTCGGTGAGCGTGATCTCGACCCCTGGATTCAGGAACGCAAGCTCCCTCAACCGCGTCGCCAGAATCTCGAACTTGAACTCGGTTGTGATCGTGAAAATGGTCGGGTCCGGCTTGAAGGTGATCAAAGTGCCCGTGTGGCGGGACTTGCCGATGACCTCGAGCTTGCGGACCGTGGCTCCCCGCGCAAACTCCATGTAGTACACCTTGCCGTCTCGCGAGACTTCCACTTTGAACCAATCCGAAAGCGCGTTCACGCACTTGGCGCCTACCCCGTGGAGGCCGCCTGAGTATTTGTAGGCACCCTGGCCGAACTTCCCGCCCGCATGCAGGTTGGTTAGCACCAACTCCACGGCCGGCATGTTCCACTTGGGATGGGTATCCACGGGAATGCCCCGTCCGTCATCGCGAATCGAACACGAGCCATCCACGTGGAGCGCCACCTCGATCTTCTGGCAGTACCCCGCCAAATGTTCGTCGATCGAGTTGTCCATGACCTCGAAGACGCAGTGGTGGAGGCCGCGTTCGTCCGGGTCCCCGATGTACATGCCGGGGCGCTTGCGAACCGCCTCCAGACCTTCCAGCTTGTCGATTTTGGAGGCATCGTACTTCTCGCCACCATCGCTAATGGTGGGTCTCTCGTTGATCTCAGACACGTCAGTAATGTAGATTCGTCACGCCAACTGGCGCTGCGGATGAGCGCCGCCAATTTGACACCGTTCAGTCTAGGCAAAGAGCTCCCAGCCGACAATGCAAATCTGTAGAAAATCCTGAGCGCCATACAATTAGTTGTGGTGGCCTTGAGTAATAAACCGGATTAGTTGTATCGCCGTTCAGTCAGCGAGAGTGCGTTGCGACAGGCCTGCACCTTACACGGAGTTTCACATCTTCCTGGTCGAAGTCGAACGTCCTGCGCGGGAGACAAAGTGAGAGCGGACTGACATCCGCTGCTACGGGGTGGACGGGGCTCGTCGTGGCGGTAGCCGCGAACGTCAGTTCGCGCTGACTCTTTCGCCCTCAGAACGCTGGGGATGTCCCTGAGCTGATCTAACGCCGTCCTGTGCCCCTCTCCGCTCGGAATCGCTCCGTTCAGCCGTCTCCGACACCCCTGCCAAACTTTGTCCCACCTGGGACGAAGATCGGTACGTCGCCGTCCGAAGGCGGTTCGCTCGGGGTGCCTTCGGTGTGCGCAAACGCTCGTACAAAACCTTGTTGCAACTGGGACGAAATTTGGCAGGTCCGCGTTCGAGGCGATTTGCCCACGATGGGGGGGGGAGCCGTCGAGGACCGCCGGGTCTTCACCGCAGGTTTCCACGCGGGCGCGTTTTCCCTGATTGACATTCCGGGGGCATCCGCTGGAAACTGTCGGCTGTCGATTGACTGTCGGAACCCAACTATGAGTCAACTTGCGAACCAAATAGCCGTCGTGACTGGCGCGGGCCGGGGCATTGGGCGGGCTATCGCGCTGAAATTCGCCGCTGAAGGCGCGGATCTCGTGTGCGTGTCCCGAACGGCTGAAAACGCCGAGAAAGTGGCGGTTGAAGTTCGGGGGCTTGGGCGGCGCGCGTGGGCGTACGCGGTGGATGTGGCGGACTCGGGTGCGGTGGAAGCCGCAGGCATCAAGATCCTTGCGGAAGCCGGGCGGGTAGATATTCTGGTCAATAACGCCGGCGTCACGCGTGATGGTCTGCTGATGCGCATGGGCGAGGAGGACTGGGATGTGGTGATGGACACGAACTTGAAGGGCGCATTCTCGTTTACAAAAGCGTTCGCGCGGGGCTTGATTAGGCAGCGCGCGGGTCGCATTATCAACGTGGCCTCAGTCGTAGGCTTGATTGGCAACGCAGGGCAATGTAACTATGCCGCCAGTAAAGCTGGCCTTATCGGCTTCACGAAGTCCATGGCCAGGGAGCTGGCTTCGCGGGGCGTCACGGTGAATGCCTTGGCGCCGGGCTTCATCGAGACAGACATGACGGCTGTGCTGAACGAGCAGAGCCGTGCGGAACTGCTGAAGAGGATCCCGCTCGGCTGCCTGGGGCAGGCGGGCGACATCGCCGACGCGGCGTTGTTCCTGGCAAGCCCGGCAGCAAGGTACATCACCGGGCAGGTGCTGACCGTGGACGGCGGGATGGTGATGTAAGGTAGAATACGCGGCGGCGAATGATTTCGGCGCGTTGCATGGTAGAAAAAAGACGATTCGGGGCTTGACGCCTGTTGGAACGTCGCTTAGACACACACAAAAAAAGAAACCGGAGAAATGCATGGCTGCTGAAAAAACGATCGAGCAAAAAGTTAAAGACATCATTGTCGAACAGTTGGGAGTGAACCCCGACCAAGTGGTGCCAGAGGCCAAGTTCATCGAGGATCTGGGAGCGGATTCCCTGGATACCGTGGAACTGGTCATGGCCTTGGAGGAAGAGTTCGGCCAGGAAATACCTGACGAAGAGGCCGAGAAGCTGCAGAGCGTCGGGGACGTGATCAAGTACATAGAAGAAGTGCAGCAGAAGTAGGCGGAAGGTGAGATTTCAGGGCAGTCACGGCTGTAATCAGCGCGCGCTGCCTTTTTTTTATGTCAAGCAATTGGACAGATCGCCGGGTGGTCATTACGGGCCTCGGCGTCGTGACGCCGCTCGGAACTGAGTTGGACGTGTTCTGGAACAACCTCGTCTCGGGGCAGTCCGGCGTGAGCACTATCACGCTGTTCGATCCCGCCGCGTTCGATTGCCAGATCGCGGCTCAGATCAAAGAGTTCAGCGCCGTTCCTTCGTTCCCTTCCCCCAAGGACGAGCGTCGGACCGACCGCTTCACCAAGTTCGGCGTCATGGCGGGGCATCGGGCTTTGCTTGATTCGGGGCTCGATCTCAACCGTTGCGATCGTGACGAGGTCGGAGTCTTCATCGGCTCCGGCATCGGTGGCCTGCAAACCACCGAGGATCAGCACAAGATCCTTCTCGGCAAGGGCCCGGGCCGGCTCTCGCCGTTCATGATCCCGATGCTCATTCTGAACATGGCCTCGGGCCTGTTCTCGATGTACTACAAGTTGCGCGGCCCGAACCTCGCCACCTGCTCCGCCTGCGCCACAGCCTCCCACGCGATCGGCGAAGCCTGGCGCACCATCAAGATGGGCGATGCCAAGGCGATGTTCGCCGGTGGCACCGAGGCCACCATTACCCCGCTGGGCATCGGGGGCTTCTGCGCCATGAAGGCCATGAGCACCCGCAATGACGAGCCCAAGCGCGCCTCGCGCCCCTTTGACGCTCAGCGTGACGGTTTCGTGATGGGCGAGGGCGCCGGTGTGGTGGTGCTGGAGGAACTCGTACATGCCAAGGCCCGGGGCGCGCGCATCTATTGCGAGGTGGTTGGCTACGGCAACACCGCCGACGCTCACCACATGACCGCCCCCGCCCCCGATGGCGAGGGCGCCGCGCGATGCATGCGCATGGCCCTGCGGTCCGCGGGAATGAACCCCGAGGAGATCTCCTACATCAACGCGCACGGCACATCCACCCCTCAGGGCGATATCTGCGAGACGAGGGCGATCAAGACAGTCTTTGGCAGCCACGCCAGCAAACTCGCCGTCAGTTCAACCAAGGGCGCCACCGGTCACATGCTGGGTGCGGCAGGCGCCGTGGAAATGGCCGTTTGCGCCAAGGCCATTCAGACCGGGATTGTCCCGCCGACGATCAATTACGAGAATCCGGATCCCCAGTGCGATCTGGACTGCGTGCCCAACACCGCGCGGGAGATGCCTGTCAACGCGATCATCAACAATTCCTTCGGATTCGGCGGCCACAACGCCTGCCTGGTGGCTAATAAGTTCGTCGGATAGACGCATGTCAGACAACTACAGCCGGTTGCTCGACGCAGCCATTGAGCACCTGGAAGATTTGCGAGGGCACGGCGTCAGATACGTCTCCGTCGCCCCCGACACGCTGAAAGCGCTGGCCACTCCGCAGCCCTCCGGGAATTCCATGTCTCTCACGAACCGTCCCTCCGCCCGATCCTCGGCCCCGGCTCCGGCCCCCGCCGTCGTCCCCACCCGCGCGTCGAAACCGCCCGTAGCCTCCTCGACGTCCGCTTCTCCCGCTTCCGTTCCGTCGCGATCGGTTGCCCCGTCACCGTCACCGCTTCAGAAGGGGGCAGCGCCGGCTCCAACCACGCCCCTTGCGGTGCCAGCCCGGCCTTTGAGCCGCCAGGCCAAAGAGGCGGCGATGGACGCGCTGCGCGCCCGCGTCACGGTCTGCGTTCAGTGCGCCCACCTGGCCGGTTCGCGGACGAACGTTGTATTTGGGGTGGGGGACATCCATTCCGCGCTGATGTTTGTGGGGGAGGCGCCAGGGGCCGATGAAGATATTCAGGGTGAACCGTTCGTAGGCGCCGCCGGGCAGTTGCTCACAAAGATCATCCAGGCCATGGGACAAGCGCGGTCCACTGTGTACATCGCGAACATCCTGAAATGCCGTCCCGACACTCCTGGACAGACTTCGGGCAACCGAAAGCCGACCTCCCCGGAGATGGCCACCTGCCTGCCGTATCTCTCCGAGCAGATCGATCTGATCCAACCCAAGGTGATCGTGGCGTTGGGGGCAACCGCGATCGAGGGGTTGCTGGGCAAGTCGGAAGGGATTAGCAAGTTGCGCGGACACTGGCAGTCGTTTCGCGGCACTCCCCTCATGCCGACTTACCATCCCGCCTACCTCCTCCGCAACCAGGCACTGTCCGAGAAGCGCAAGGTTTGGGAGGACATGCTCAAGGTGATGGAGAAGCTCGACCTGCCGATAAGCGAGAAGCAGCGGAATTTCTTTTTGCGGGCGTGAAGCGGGGAATGTGAAACGGTCGGGAATCCCAAAGGGATTCTGTCCTCCAGCCCAGGGTTGCGAGGCACGAGCTACCCTGGGTAAAGGGGGTGGGGGGAACAAACCCCAACGGGGTTTTGTCCCGCCAGCGCGCATCCTCGCGGACAAAGCCCATTTGCGGCGCCCTCAATCCCACACGTATCGCTCATCGAACTCTATTCCGTGCTTCCGAAGTAAGGCTCTGAACTCGTCTTGGAACGTGGACTTCAGGTGGTGTTCTTCTTGCCGGGCCACATAGTCGCGGACGGCATCGAGGTTCGAGGTGCTGACGGAAAAGACGCCGTAGCCCGCCTGCCAGGCAAAACTCCACAACGATGCGTTGCGGTCCTTGATCCAAGCGCTGGAGACGCGCTTGAGTTCCTTAACCCAATCCGCCTGGCTGATGGTGCGCCCGTACCGAGCCAACATGTGAACGTGGTCACTGACTCCACCTGTGAGAATCGGCGGGCACTCGAGTTGCTGCGAGACACCGCCGAGATAGGCATGCATTTCCGAACGGAGCGTGGGGTCGTTGAGAAATGGACGGCGGTCCTTGGTCGAGAAGACAAGGTGGAGATAGACGGCGGATAAGGATTGGGGCATGGCGTTGCCAATGTGACACAACCCCGTTGGGGTTGATATTGCGGTTGACGGTCATCCCAGGGTAGCTCGTTCCTCGCAACCCTGGGCTTTGAGACAGCGCCCCGTTGGGGCAATTGGTGCTTGGGCCATTTGGCGCATTGTAATCGGGTCCCTCCATGCAGGCTAAACGAAAAACAAAATCAGAGCAAGACTCTGAAACCCACTTTTATCTCGTCTGCCCACCGTCAGGGGCTTATTGACTTGCGCGTGTAGGTTCGGCTACGGTGGACGGACATGAAGCGCTGGTTAGTTCTGATGTTCCTGGTCGTGGCTGGTTTTCTAGCCTGGCCATTGACCTGCCCCGCACCTCTGATCTATAAACCGGGGGAAGGCTGGACTTACGAGTCTGTTGGGGGCGGCAAGTGGGTGCGCGCGCGCGCCAAGGATCAGTACGAAGCGGCGAAGGAGGCCTTCGACAAAAAGAACTACCGAGTGGCGACCAAAGCAGCCCGCCGCACCGTAAAGAAGTGGCCTTTATCGGATTACGCGCCGGAGGCGCAATACCTGCTCGGACGCACCTATGAAGCCCGGAAGTGGGATGAACGGGCTTTCAAGGAATACCAGATTCTGGCCGAAAAGTACCCGAAGGTGGAGAACTACTCGGAGGTCCTCCAACGGCAATTCGACATTGCCAACCGCTTTCTGGCGGGCCAATGGTTTCGTCTCTGGGGCGTCATCCCGTTCTTTCCGTCGATGGACAAGACGGTGGTGATGTTCGAGAAGATCATCCGTAACGGCCCTTATAGCGCCGTCGCTCCCCAAGCCCAAATGAACGTCGGCACCGCGCGCGAAAAGCAAAAAGATTACCCTGAGGCCGTGCGGGCCTACGAGAAGGCCGCGGATGTCTATCACGACCAGAGGCCGATTGCGGCCGAGGCGACCTACCGCGCGGGCCAGGCCTATAACAAGCAGGCCAAGAAGGCCGAGTACGACCAGAGCGCCGCGGCGCAGGCGATTGACAAGTTCACCGACTTCATCACCCTGTTCCCAAGCGACACGCGCGCCGCCGAGGCTCAGAAGACCATCTCGTCCCTCAAGACCGAGCAGGCCCGCGGCAGTTATCAGATCGCGCGCTTTTATGAGAGTAAGAAGCTCTGGGACGGCGCCCTGGTGTATTACAACGAGGTTCTGATCAAGGACCCCGACTCCAGCTTTGCCGCGGATGCCAAGCGCCGGATCGATCTACTCAAGAAACGGACCGTGGCTACCCAAACTCAGGCGGACAAGTCCCAGTCTAGCCGGCCTCAGCCGGAGCCGAAGAAGTAATAAGCCTGCTTCATGGCCCAGTCCGTCCAGTCAGTGAGTTCTATCCGTCTGCGTCAGAGGGTTTTGACCGGGCTCCTCCTCCTGGCCGCGATGCTGATCACAGGGTGCGCCGGCTACCGCTTGGGACCGACTAACGGGATGGTGGCAGGATCGAAGACCATCCGAGTTCATCTCTTTCAGAACCAGACCCTCGAGCCCAGGCTTTCCGAAGCGGTGGGGAGCGCCCTGCGCAAGCGGCTTCAGCAGGATGGCACTTTCAAACTCGCCACTTCCGGGACCGCCGACGTGGTTGTGAGCGGCGTGATCACTCGTTACGAACGCACGGCATTGTCGTTCCAACCCTTGGACATCATCACCGCCCGTGACTTCGAAGTCTCCATGTACGCCCGGATTACCGCCGAAGATCGGATCACCGGTAAGAAACTGCTCGACCGGGAGGTGCGCGGACGGACGACGATACGCGTCGGCGCGGATCAGACCAGCGCGGAACGGCAGGCAGTCCCCCTTTTGGCTGAGGACTTGGCGAACAACGCCACCTCCGCGCTGGTCGATGGCCCGTGGTAGCGCCCAATTGTGTAACCTCGCAACTCAGGGCGATTGCCGACCGCAGGAGCACTTGCGTCTCCAGGCGGGAGCGTGCGGCCTAACATCGGGCGATGCCAGCCGGCGCTGCCTTTTTATATGAACGTGGAATACCTCTCGTTTGCGGACCGCTCACTCCGGTCGCGGTATATCTCCGAACGCTTTCGGAACCTGCTTCAGGGAAAAGTCCTGGATGTTGGGTGTGACAAGGCGGTGTTGAAGAAACTCCTGCCCGGGTTGGACTATGTGGGGATCGACGTGGGTGGCGAGCCGGATTTCGTAGTAAACCTGGAAAAGGTGGATCGTCTGCCGTTTCCCGATGGGAGTTTCGATTGTGTGGTGTGCGCCGATGTGCTCGAGCATCTGGACAACCTCCACCATGTCTTCGGCGAACTGGTTCGCGTCGCGCGTCGGCACCTCATCCTCTCACTGCCCAACAATTGGGCCAACGCGCGCCGCCCAATCCACCGCGGCAAGGGCGCCATCGGGCACTACGGACTTCCTGCCGTGAGGCCGGTGGACCGTCATAAGTGGTTCTTCAGCCTCGAGGAGGCGGCGAATTTCATCCTGGCACAGCCGGGCAAGTACCCGATCCGGGTGAGAGAGCTGCACGCCATGGAGAAGCCGCGCTTTCCGCTGCTACGTTGGGTCAGGCAGGCCGTGAGCGGCTCGCAGTTGCGTTATCTCAACCGATACGCGCACACGCTATGGATTGTGCTGGAGAAACAGTGAATCACGCCGAGACTGCCCCGAGTTCGTGCGGCAAGGCGCGGGAAAGCGAAAAAAAGTCACTTTTCGATAGAATTCGTTTGACAGATCGTCCGACAAGATGTAAATACATTGTAGTTACATTGAATGGGCGATTGAGATACATTTGAGCCGAAATGGAGTTTGACTGGAACAATCAGCCCTTTGAGTGTGAAAGCTCTTTGACTCTGCGGGATATCGAAGAATCGTTCGAAGATCCCTTTGCGGTTAGGTTGTTGCCAGATTCTCCCCGCTTCGGGGTTCAGGCCCGTTATTTCAACTTGGGCCGGTCCGCGTCGGGCTTGGGAGTGTTCAGTGTTTATCGGACCAACGGGAAGATGATCCGAGTGGTGTTTGCGCGCGTGTTCAACGACGACGAGCAGTTTTTCTACCAACGCAAACTGAACCAAATGTTGGCCCAATAAATGCGTATTCAGACCAAGATCAGGTCAAGTCGCGGTTGAAACCCGAATGAATGTGGTCTCAAACTGGGAAGAGGTGCCGCTCTTCGACAGCGAAGAGTCCGAAGCGGCCTTCTGGGTCGATGCGCGGATTGACCTGAGGCTGATGGATGCGGCGGTAGCGGCAGCGTCGGATGCAACCGATTCGGTGACGATCACCCTCCGGATGGACCCGCGACTGCTGGCGAAGATCAAGCGCTTGGCGCGAATGCGGTATTTGAACTATCAGAGCATGATGAAGCAGTGGTTGAGCGAACGGTTGGAAAAAGAGTTGCGCTAGCGTGCGACGGCACTGAAAACTGAGCGCGGCACTATCAGGCATGATTTGACGACATGAAGTCCACAACGACAATAGGTTGGCCGATGCGGCGCAGCCCCGGCCGCCGGGAACTAACCCTCGACCAGGGGCTCGCAGCCCGGAAGACTCCGGGTGGCCTGCGCGCTTTTTCTCTCATCGAGCTGCTGGTCGTGATCTCGATTATTGGTGTGTTGGCCGCGATCGGGGCAGGCATGGCTGGGGTGGCCAGCCGCAAATCCAAGGAGGCGCGGGTCAAAGGAGAGTTGAACATGTACGTGACGGCGATCGAGAGCTACAAAGCCTCCTTCGGTCAATACCCTCCGGACAACTCGCACGCCGGGACCAACTACAACCCCGCCCTGAACTCGTTATACTATGAGCTGGAAGGGACCATCACCCTCAACCAGGGGAATGCCTACAGAACAACCGAAAGGCAGAACGGGATCCCCTCCACCACCCTGAACAAGGTATTTGGGGTGCAGGGCTTGGTGAACTCAGTGCTGCCGGGCCAGCGGCCGAAGAACCTCCTTCCTACTCTCAAGGCGACGCAGCACCCGGAGGTGGTCTTGAGCGGCCTTGACCCCACGCCGGTGGAAATCCTGGCGGTACCCGTGGAGTGGCCGGGCAGCATGGCAGGGTTTGCCCCTCTCAAGGACTACAGCAACGACGCGAAGGTGCGCAAAGTCAACCCCTGGCATTACGTCTCAACCCAACCAACCAACAATCCCGCAAGCTTCGATCTGTGGGCCAGAGTCGTGATCGGCAAACAGGAGCGCACTTACGGCAACTGGAAAGAATAGGCGTGTGACATGACCGCCAACCCCTGTACTAAGAATATGAGCAAACCAACCCTCCACCCGAACCGCAAGGCACGCGGTTTTACCCTGATCGAACTGCTGGTGGTCATCTCCATCATTGGGGTGCTGGCCGGCATGTTGTTGCCCGCGATCGCCACCGCCAAGAAGAAGGCGCAGACCGCGGTGGCCAAGAAAGACATGTCCGTCATTATTGGCGCCATCAACCAGTACAACGCCACCTACAACCGATTTCCCGCGTTCTTCAAGTCGCGCGACACCCTGACCGACATCTGTCCGGATTTCACCTACGGCACGGTGTTGAGCTCGGACAATCCCGGTCAAACATTGACCGATCAAAACGGGAGACCCCTCGCCATGGTCAAGAATACCGGCCACAAGGGGCGGGATGCGAACAACTCGGAGGTCGTCGCGATCCTGGGCGACATCGAGAAGTTCAACGATGGCACACCGACCGTGAACACCGGCCACGCGTTGAATCCTCAGAAGCTGGCGTTCTTGGAGGGTTTCAAGACCCTCAGCTACCGGAAGCGCCCACCGAACCCGATCTACCAGGGGGGAGGCATCGGTCCCGATGGAGTACTGCGTGACCCGTGGGGCGCACCGTACATCATCACGATGGATATGAATTTCGACAACAAATGCCGTGACGCCTTCTACAAGCAAGCCGCCGTCTCGCAGGAGAGCGGTGACCAGGGCCAGAACGGACTGCGCCGTGCCGTCCCCTCCGTGCCCGACAGTTTCGAGTGCTCGACCACGGTCATGGTCTGGTCATTCGGGCCCGACGGCAAGATCGATGGAACAGCCAAGGCAAACAAAGGGTTCAACAAGGACAACGTGCTGAGCTGGAAGTAAACGCGGCACCCGAAACGCCATGCAACGCCTAAGAACAACTAGACATCCGGCGGCAGCCCTGTGCTCTCCCGGGCCGGGCGGACAAGCCGCGGGCTGGCGATGGCGGATCGCTCCCGTTCAGGCATTCACGCTGGTGGAGTTGTTGGTGGTGATCGCCATCATCGGCATCCTGGCTGCCAGTAGTATGCCGGCGATACGCAGCCTGATGCAGTCCAATACGATCGCTTCCGCGAACCGGCAGATTCTGGACGATCTGGCGTTGGCGCGACAATCGGCGATCAGCGGTCGGCGGACAGTTTATATGGTGTTCGTGCCGCCGACGCTGGCCCAGCACAAGCTGGAGCTGCAGAAAAAGGAGGCAGAACCACAACTGACGCGTGATCTGCGGCAACTGACGAACCTCGCGAAGGGCCAGTTCACCGCCTACGCCCTGTTCACCCGGCGGACGGTTGGAGACCAGCCGGGGCGCGAGACCCCGCGCTATTTGAGCGAGTGGAAGCAACTCCCTGAGGGTGTCTTCTTCACCACCACCCGGTTCGTGGACCTTGATGATGCCACCTGGCTTGCTCACGCTGGGACGAGGGCGGAGACCAACCGAGAGCTGGCGCATTCGTTCTTCCCGTTTCCCCGCTCGGAGAGCTTGGAGGCGCGGATGCCCTACATCGCGTTCAACGCGAAGGGCCAGATTACCTACGATAGAGGCCTGGCGCCGGCGTTCCGGGGTGAGGCCGTGTCGATCGTGCGCGGGAGCATCTTTTACGCCAGAGACGCAGCGGGCAATTATTCGCTGACGCCTCCGACTGACGTGGTGGAGACCCCGAAGGGGAGCCAGATGAACATCCGTGTGAACTGGCTGACTGGGCGGGCCAAAGTCGATCAGCCTGAATTGAAATGAAACCTCTTTTGTTGATTCGAGGCGGTGGCATCCCGAACCGGGCGCGATGGGGCAGGGGAGTTCGGGGCCGCGGTGACGCGGCCTTCACCATGGTCGAGATTGCCCTGTGTATCGCCGTGGTCGCGTTTGCGCTGGTCGCCATCCTGGGCGTGATGCCCACTGGCTTGCAGGTGCAGAAGGACAACCGCGAGGATACCATCATCAACCAGGATGGCGCTTTCTGGCTTGAGACCCTCCGCAGCGGAGCCAAAGGGATGGACGAACTGACCAACTACGTCGATCGCATCACCGTCAAGCGGACAAACGAGGTCGGCGCGATCCTGCGCGCGGATTTTGTCTTCGGGAACGGGGCAAAAATAGGGGCGACGAACACGTTCACGAACGGACTCCAGGTGGTGGGCCTCTTGAGCCTGCCGAAGTACGAGCTGGAACGGTTGCACGGACGGTTGTCGTGGGTGACAAACTCCGTGGTGGCCTACGTGCGGGCTTTTAGCGGGTCGGCGGCCGATAAACCCGACGGCGCCCGTACAAGAGCGACCAAAGATGTTGCCTTCGGCTATCGGTTGACCTCCGAGATCGTCCCCTACAATCCGTTATCCCGCGCCCTTACCAACTACACTCTCGCGCGTCCGGGAACGGTTGACCGGACCAACCGGTACGAACTCTGGCGTCGGGCAGTCAACATGGAAGGGAATTTCCATGAGATCCGGTTGACGATGGACTGGCCGCTTTACACGAGTGCTGAGGGCATAAGCGTGGGGGGGCGGCACAAGGTGATCGCAACGCTCGCGTCGGGGTCCATGTCCCGGACGAATGTGCCCAACTTGGGCTGGCTTTATTGGATTGAGCCCTCCGTTTTTGTGCAGGCGCAATGAGAATATCACCTCCAACTTTTGTGGTTGTCCCTGCCCGACGGCATCGGGCGTTCTCCGTGATCGAACTGATGCTGGCCGTGAGCTTGATGGGCGTGATTGTTTTCGCGCTCTATACCACTTTCCATCACACCCAGCGAGCCCTCCGGGCGAACGTCACGCAAGTCGATGTCATGGAGTCCGGACGCGCCGCCATGGACATGGTCACGCGCGAGCTGACGCAGATGGCCACGTGCGACGTGCCGCGCGGCGTGAATTTTCGAGCGGCTCTCAACCCCTTCTACACGCCCGTGGTGCAGCCCTTGGTCGGGCAGAATGCGTTTCGCACGAACCTGCTGGATGAGTTCTTTTTCTTCTCGCAGCAGAACAAGGATTACGTCGGGACCATGTACCGGGTGCTCTACGCGTCGAACGGGGTGGGGACCTTGAGCCGGTTCACCACCAATGTGCCCTCGTTCCAGTTCAACCCGACAAACCTTTGGACGATCGTGAACCGACAGGATCCCACCAACTTCGTGCGGATTGCCGACGGCGTCATTCACTTCCGCGTCAGGCCGTTTGATTCTGACGGGCAGCCGATGACATGGTTCACCCAGAGCCGCTACACAAACCAGTATCTCTACACCAACGTCTTTTTAGGGCTCGATCACCCGGTTTCGGTCGTCAATCTTGTTCTCGAGGAGGAAGTGAAGGCCAAATGGGAGACCAGGAGCACTTTCATGAACAACCTCTCTCCGGCGGCGGTCGAGATCGAGTTGGGGATACTTGAGCCGCAGGCTTACGAGCAATTCAAGTCATTCTCCGCTGGTTCGGACGGGGCCACGCGCTACCTGAGGAGCCGGGTTGGCCAGGTCCACTTGTTCCGCCAGCACGTACCGATCTGGCAGAGCACAACCATTCGAACGGTTTACCGATGAAGCACCAATCTCAACGCGGCGTCGCTCTGGTCACCACGCTGGTTATGCTGGCGGTGGTCACCTTCATGGCCATCACCTTCCTGGCGGTCAGCCGCCGCGAGCGTTCCTCCGTGGGCGTGACCGAGGAGCAAACCAGCGCCCGTCTGATGGCGGAGGCGGCCCTGGCGCGCGCGCAGGGCGAGATGATCTCCCGGATGCTGAGCCAGACGAATCTGCTCGCCTATGACATGATGGTCTCGACCAACTTCATCGAACGCAACGGCTTCAATCCTGCGCAAACGGCCGGCAGTTACAACTTCGAGAACGTCAATTACGACTACCGCGAGAACGGCACCCGTCTAACCGAGCGCGATCGCTTAGTGGTCATGACGAATTTGTTTTATGACCCACGCCCGCCCGTGTATGCCCGTCCGAATGACGATCCGAAGACGCCTG
>ORJL010562920.1_pt1 | contig 20998 bp, 15 predicted proteins | sample 1779941 | NCBI WGS metagenome assembly ORJL01 (sample SAMEA104232317, study PRJEB22302) | groundwater metagenome | biome: forest; feature: aquifer; material: groundwater | place: USA | collected 2011-08-07 | depth 5.8 m
AGAATTATTTAAGATGACCTTGTTTACTGAAGCTCCGAATATTGTCAGTGAACATCCCCTTGAACCGGACTATCCCCTATCTTACCCTTATCCTCCAGTAAAAGTTTCAAGAAAATTTAAACGAAAAAAGGTAATCCTGCTTTTTAGAGATCCCCGGGATTTAGTTGTTTCCAACTATTATGAATACTCAAAAAGAAAAAGAATCTGGCAGGGAGAATTATCACAATTTATTAGAGAGCCGTATACTTTACCCAGAATAATTGAATTCATGAATCTGTGGTACCAAGAGATGAAGGAAAGGAAAGATGATTTATTAGTCTTAAGATATGAACAAACCAAAAAAGATCCTTTTGGAGAGCTTAAAAAGGTTACAAAATTCTTAGGAATCGATGCTAGTGACGAGATTATAGGAGAAGCGGTAAAGTATGGATCTATCGAAAATATGAGACGGTTAGAGATCAAAGATCATTTTAAACATGACAAATTAAGACCTGCTGATCCCAATGATATCAATAGTTATAAAGTAAGAAAAGCTAAAGCGGGGAGCTATAAAGAAGAATTAACTGAAGAAGATATTGTTTACCTGAACCAACAGATTAGTGAAAAGCTGATTAAAGAGATTAGGTATTAACTTAATTGGATTTGATTATAAGTCCGAGAAGGTTTAATCATCCTAACTAAGAATATCATTCTAACTAAAAAGATCAATCATGATCGGTTACGAAAAGAATAATTCTTTAAGTGCGTCTAAAGAAGGGAAACTTCGAGGATTATTCTTTAATCTTTCCAGATTAACAGAATTTACTATCCCATTAAAATCTCTTTCTTTTACCCCTAATTGAGATAAATCTGTCTCTAAACCGATCGAACTCATCAATTCTTTAATTCTATTCCTGGCTTCAGTAGCTGTTCTACAACCCAGGATTAAAATCAAATCAGCCATCATTCTCTTAACATAATCAACTCCTCGCCGATCATTGCAATCTTCATTAGTTACAGCATTATTATATCTAAAAGCTTGGCCTAAAGTTAAAGAAGCAGCATGCCCGTGAGGGATCCCAAAATCTGAAGTTAGGCTATAAGATAAAGCATGAGAAACAGTAGTCTGGGCAATATTTATTGCTTTTCCAGCGAGATTAGCAGCTTTCATCATCGCAACTCTTGCTTGGACTGTAGGCTGGTTAACTGCAAGTTTAAGGTTAGGAAGAATTAACCTAATTGCTTCTTCTGAATATCTTCTTGATTCCTCAGTAGAATTTACACTCCAATAGGCTTCAATTGCTTGCCCAAATGCATCCATGCCAGTAACAGCAGTAATCTCTTTAGGAAGAGTTAAAGTTAAGCTTGGGTCGAGAAGAACATAATTAGGAAGAAGGCTTTGGTGAGCTAAAGAGTATTTTTTACTTTTAACATAAATTACTGCAAAATGGGTTGCTTCACTTCCAGAACCAGAAGTAGTAGGAATAGCCACTAATGATTTTCCTCTCGATTCTATCTCTTTTTCTTTAAGAAGGTATTGCTCAGAAAGACCTGTTTGCACCGCTAGAATGTTCACTGCTTTAGCCAGGTCAATCACACTGCCCCCACCAACAGCGATGACCAAATCACATCCCTCTCTTTGATATAAATCTATTCCTCTTCTGACATCTTCTATATCTGGATTTTGGGCGAAGTCAGAAAAATGAGTTAGTTGATAAGGAGATAATATTGGCTCTAATTTAGCTTGCGCCCCTGAGGAAAGATAAGATTTTTTTCCTGTAACTAAAAATATTTTAGTTGGCTTTTCCTGGGCTAAAATCTGCTCTAATCTGTCTACAGAACCAATTCCAAAATATTCTTGCTGCATTTTATTATTATAGTCAGATTTTAGGATTATGATTTCTTAATCTCTTTCACTAATTTAATCTTTAACTAAGCAGATAAAAATCTCATGAAAGCTTCCTTATTTTCAATGGGAGTGGTTGTCGGCCGGCCTAGGTCCTTGCGGTTGCCTCTCTTTAATCTTATCTCCAGCAAAGCTGGCCCGGAAGAGCCCTGCAACAATTTCATTTTTTCTTCCAACTCTTCTTTGGTATCTGCCCGCCAGGCTTGCTTATAGCCGCAGGCTTTAGCGATAGCAGGAAAGTCGCAGTTAAATGCTGCCGTGGGCTGCCCACCCACAGAATCATGCGCGCCGTTGTTGAAAATTAAATGGCGGAAATTTTGTGGCTTGAGCGTGCCGATAATGGCCTGAGCTCCCAGGTGCATCAAAGCTGCTCCGTCTCCGTCAAAACAATAAATATTTCTTTCCGGCTTTTCCAACGCTATGCCCAAAGCGATAGAAGAAGAATGCCCCATGGAGCCAACCGTAAGAAAATCTCTTTCATGCTCCTGCTTGAGGGCTTCCCGATATTCAAACAACTCTCGGGAGAGCATGCCCGTGGTGGAGACGATGATGTCATCCGAGCTTAAGGCATCCACCACTTGTTTTAGGGCTTCTTCTCGGGAAAGAGGATAATTATTATCCATCATATTATCCACTAATTTTTGCATCTTATATTCTTCAAAAGTATCTTTTCTGATTACTAGAGCGTAGGGGGCTTGATGTTTGGTCATGTATCCGACGACTTTTTCCAGGCTGCTCTTTGCTCCCTCCCAGGAATCCGGCAGCACTTCATAAGGAATCTTCATCGCTTCCAGTAATTCTAATGTAACTTTTCCTTGCTTGACATGTTGTGGCTCGTCATGTTTTCCCGGTTCTCCCCGCCAGCCAATCAGCATTAAAAGAGGAATGCTGTAAACATCTGGATCGGCTAAGGAGAGTAAAGGATTAACCGCATTGCCTTCCCCGGCGTTCTGCATATAGACCAAGCCAATCTTTCCCGTGGCTAAATGGTACCCGCAGGCGAGAGCAATAGCATTGCCTTCATTAGCAGCAATAATATGCTCTTTTTCAGAAGTGTGGTCAGTAAGATAAGCGCAGAAGCTCTTTAGCAGAGAATCTGGCACTCCGGTGAAGAAGCCGATGCTGTTTCTCTTTAGTTCTTCATGAAAAGCTTGGCAGTTGAGCATGATTTAAAATCCTCCAGCCAACTTTTGCAGCGTTTCTTCAATCCACTTTTCATTTTCTCTTTTTGCACTTTCCGGCATAGTCCTCCAATTTGACAATTCGGTTCTTCCACTCTGCTGGCAAGGAGCACTTCTTCCTAAATGCAAGTTGCCGGAATAGTTTTTAGTATGGCAAATATACAGCTGTCCTCGCTCTTCCAAACTAACATATTGCCCATCATCTCGGAAGATGCGGCGAATATCAGCAATGCTTTTTCCTCCTGAAACTGGAATTCCAAAGGGGATATAATCCGGAAGCATTTTCTTATGCTTAATTGGTTCAGGAGAGAAATCGTACCATGAAGAAATCAAAGGGATAAAATGCGTATGTGCATGGTGTATGCTCTGCCCATGAATTCCCTGCTCTAACAAATAAACTTTTCCAAAGTGCGTTTCTATTTTATCTCGCATTCTACTTAGAGTATTGGTATATTCTGAATCTAATTCTGGAGGCATCGCTCCAAAACAGGAATAATGCTCTTTAGAAATGATCATGACATGACCGGGAGCAACTGCTCCTTGCATGGAAGCGCATAAGTAAAAATGATCTGTTTCTCCTAGCAATCCTTGTTGAATGACTTGAGGGTTGCAGAATAAGCAACTATCCAATGTTTTCCCGGCGGGAGCAAATTTATCCTGCGCTTTTTCTACTCCAGTTTTTCCCATCTCTATTTCCCTCCCGGAATTAAAGTTAATATTTCTTTGATAGGCATGCAAAACTCTTCCGCTTCGTAAGCACGCTCGTGTTTAAGTATAGTCTCGGCAGTTTTCTTCATCGCCGGATAAGCGCTTCTTAAGAGATGATTAGCATAAATAACAATATTTATTCCTGCTTTAGCTAATTCGGTCTCAGTCATATGGCTATATGCTGAGGGAACCGCTACTAAAGGCACCTTTCTCTCGAAAAGGGAATATTCTTTACAAAATCTTAAAATCTCTTGGCCATCCTTTTCTTTACTATGGATCATTATAGCATCGGCACCAGCTTCAATATAAGCTCTGGCCCTGAGCAGAGCATCATAAATTCCTTTTTTAAGGATCAGGCTTTCAATCCTGGCGATGATCATGAAATCTTCAGTTAATTGGGCTTTCTTACCCTGAGCAATCTTATCTGCGAAAATAGAGATCTCTTCTTGTTTCTGTTCCACATCAGTCCCAAAAAGTGAATTCTTTTTAAGGCCGACTTTATCCTCAATGATTATTGCCGAAATTCCTAATCTCTCTAAAGTTTTGATCATAAATACAAAATGTTCAGTTAATCCTCCACTATCACCATCAAGAATTACTGGTTTAGTGGTGCCTTCTAAAACCTCGTGAATTGTATTTAATCGCGAAGTTAGGTCAACTATACCAATATCCGGTTTTCCTTTAGCTGCAGAATCAGTTAAACTACTGATCCACATCCCATCAAACTCTTTAAACTCACCAGATTCCAGATCTAGTCTTGTATTCTCTACAATTAGACTAGTCAATCCGTTATGTACTTCTAGAACCCTAACAATGGGTTTAGAATTGATTAATCGTCTAAGTCCTTTCAGCCGATGGTGGGGAGTAATCTCACCCAAACTCTCTTTTAAGTTTAGAGGAGTAATTGCATCCAGATAAGGCGGCTCAACTAATTCCCCACCCCATTCTTGGAGTATTTCAATTATTTTTTTTCTAGCTTCCTTCTGAGCATCAGTCTCCCATTCGTCTCTATGCACCACAAAATCCGGCTTTAGTTTAATCAAATTAGGCACGTAATCTAAAGTTTCCTGAGGTATAACCTGAAAAATGCCTTTGATATTTTCAACAATCTCTTTTCTTTGCTCGTAAGTAAGCAAAGGCAATCTTTTATAACTGGCAATAGCTTTATCAGTCAGTAAACCTACGGTTACCTCTCCTAATTCCCTTGCAGCTTTGATTACTGCAAGATGGCCCGGAGAGATTAAATCAACACTTAAAGCTAGATAAACAGTTTTCATGGAACCACTTTACAACTTTTTTAAAATGAAAGATTTAATCTTAATCTTTAGGTTATAATTTTTAGTTCTAATCAGCGATTTAATTTCATTTTGGAGGCAGAGTATTCTTTAAAGCTGTAAAATCAGTGACTACTTTAGCTCTTAAAGCTGTTTTTTCGCCTGAACTTAATCTCTTGGAGTTTTCTAGGAGATAACCTACTACTCTTTCATAAATCCCTTCTTTAAGAACTCCTTGCCTTTGGGCTAGAACCGCCCAGGCTGGGCAGAAAGGATCTTCTCTTCCCTCGGTGTAAGCAAGAGTATTTTCGTTCGTTTCAGGTAGAAGGGTTCTTGGGTCTACTCTAGTGTAAGCGGATCTAGTTGCACATCCGCCCCGGCATAAATTATTTCCGCTCAAATCGCAGGCATTGGGATTACAAATATAAGTCCCTTCTCTTTTAGCAAATTCTTCCCTAAATTGCTGAAATTTAGGTGACTGTACCATCTCTGCAAGATTACCGCTAAAGATATTTCCAAAAATATATGGTTCTATCAACGGTGATTCAGAACAGCTAGTAACATCTCCTGTAGCTCTAGTATGAACTCCTCTTCCAGGCCGATTGCAGGTCTTGTTTTTGGGGAAAGGCGAGAATACTTCCCAAGGATCATTAAATCTAGTTTCATCAATCTCGGCAAGAAGATCGTAAAGAGCTTTAATGTGCAAGGGGTTTATACCTCTACTCTGTTGATCTCCCTCTGCCTTACCACAATAATGAATGGGCACGATAGAATGTTCCATTCCATGTTCTCTTACCCAGAGATGAAGGTCAAGAACTTCACTATAAGTGTCAATATTATCGAAACGTAAAACCTGATTCACACTAACCGCTAGATCATTATTCTGACCATATCCCGCTGCGAAAAGATTTTCATAACCACGCAGCATTTTCTCACTTCCACCCCCGACCTGAAGTATGGCATCCTGCACCGCATGGTCTAAAGTGTCCTTCTTTAAACAAAGCGCTACTCTTCTATCAGCCAACATCTTAGCTTTCTCAGCAGTGATTAAAGCTACATCAGAAAAAGTCAGAATTTTTGCTTCTGCACCTTTAGCCCTTGCTTTAGCCTGGATTTCATCTACAACATCAAAGTAATCTTTAAGATCTCCTCTCTGTCGACTAAAATACATCATCGGCTCTCCCCCGGTCAAAACAAAAAATCTAACTCCCAGATCCAGAGCATCATCTACAAGCTTGGTAATCAGACCAAAATCAAAACCCTCATTCCCCCATTCCCCATCAGGACGATAACAATGAGCACATTTAAAATTACAGGCTTTAGTTAAAGCAATATCTAAAGAGACAATTGCACTACCGCTCTCCAGCAGATGATCAAGTTTTCTGGGACTCTCTCCCCCCATCCCAGGATCTAGTTCGGAAAGCTTTTCTCTTAAATCTATAATCCCACCTTGTGAAGAAGTGGATAAAGCATAATTCTTTTCTCCGGGATTAAGTACTCTTAATGGCGCAGTTAATAATGAATCTCCCAGATCTAATCGTTCCATTTTAATCCACCCATTTTAACCCATCTAAATCTAATTAATTCTAGTTTATTTCTTTCCTCTTACGCTTTATAAATTTAATGAAGATAAAATCCTAAACAAGACCATAAAACCAGCTGAAAAGTCCAGGCATTATAACTTCATAACTCTTTTAAATTAAGAATAATATTTAAATAATTATTAAAGAGTTATAGATATAAATTAAAAAAAGTATAATTCCCATGGTCAAAATTATTGCTACAATCGGATCCAGTTCTATTAAAACCGAAATATTAAATAAACTGAAATCCCATCAGGTTGATTTTGTCAGGATTAATCTTTCCCACACCAAAGAAGAAGATATTGAGAGAACGATAGAGCAATTAAAAAGAGCTAATCTTCCCATAATTATTGATACCGAAGGTTCGAAAATAAGAACTAGGCCTTTCAGAGGAAAACCTCTTATTTTGAGCGAAGGGGAAAAAGTAAAGATTTTTAATAAAGAAATTCTAAATGAAAATGAGGTTAGCGATATAATTTCTATCCAGCCGAAAGAAGTTCTGGATTATATTCAACCAGGAAATTTAATTTCCATTGATTTTGATTCAATATTATTGAACGTGATCGATATATCCCCCTTAAAAGAAGAGGGATATCTGCTTTGCCAGGTAGTGATTGGAGGATTAGTGGGGGGCAATAAATCGGTTAATATTGAAGATTTAAAGATCAAACTTCCTCCCTATAGTCAAAAAGATTTATTAGCGATTGGACTAGCAAAGAAGCACAAAATAACCTATTTTACTTTATCTTTTATCGATCATGGCGAGGAAGTAAAAGCCTTCAAAGAAATTTACCCGGAAGCATTTGTATATGCAGAAGTTGAAACGAAGAAAGGGATGATCAATTTTGAAAGTATTCTCAAAGAAGCTGATGGAATTATGATTGATAGAGGTGATCTCAGCAAAGAGATTTCTATTGAAAAAATACCTTTCGCCCAAAAAATAATCATTAAAAGATGCAATCAAGAGAAAAAAGAGGTTCTAGTTGCAACTAACATCCTGGAGAACATGTGCCATTCACTTAAGCCGACCAGAGCAGAAGTTAATGATGTTATTAACACTATTCTAGACGGAGCTACAGGATTAGTATTAACCAAAGAGACCGCAGTAGGGGAATATCCTTTGGAGACCATAAATATGCTTCGCACTCTGATTCAACACACTGATTTTGCCCTTAATTCTACAGAAATAAGTAAGGCTCTTACTGAAAACGATTCAAACAGCACCTTAAAAGAACTGAATTATTTTACTGATCCATATATTACTTATTCTTTAAATCCTCCTCATGGTGGTAAATTAGTGAATCAAATTTTAACTGAAGCAGAACTGCATAAATACAATCTTTCCACCATGAAAAAATTAGTAGTAGAGGAAACTGTGCTTATAGATGCTGAACAAATTGCCATCGGAACCTATAGCCCTTTAGAGGGATTTATGAATCAAGAAGATTTTATCTCGGTTTTAGACTCAATGAAATTAAAGAATGGCCTGATCTGGCCGGTGCCAATATATCTGCAAGTAACCAAAAAGGTGGGGGAAAGCCTTTCTCCAGGAGAAGATTTCTTATTAATATCCAAAAAAGATCAGGAAGCATATGCGCTCCTTCATTTAGAAGAAGTTTATTCATTAGACCAGGAAGAAACTGCACTTAAACTGTTCGGAACAAAAGACCAGAATCATCCCGGAGTAAAAAGCCTTTTTTCCCAAGGAGAACTTTTCTTAGGCGGCAAGATCAGCCTGATTAAGCGGCTGCCCTCTCCCTATAAATATTACGAACTTACTCCCAAACAAACCAGAAAAATATTTCAAGAGAAAGGGTGGAAAAGAATCGTTGGTTTTCTATCACATAATGCTATCCACTGCTCCCATGAAGTTATTCAATTAGAGGGGATAGAATTAGGAGAATGTGATGGATTGTTTGTGCATCCTATGGTAGGTAAGAAAAAAGAAGGAGATTTTAAACCGGAGATTATTGTTAAAAGCTATGAATTAATGATGGACAAATTTTATCCAAAAAATGTGGTCTTTGGAACTTTCCTTATTTATTCCCGCTGGTGCGGTCCTAGAGAGGCGGTCTTTAGCGCAATCTGTAAAAAAAACTTTGGCTGCAGTCATTTTATAGTCGGAAGAGACCATGCCGGAGTGGGCGGTTTCTATGGCCCGAAAGAAGCCCAGAACATCTTTAAAAAGTTTCCTGATCTAGGAATAGAACCTATTTGTTTTAACGACGTATTCTATTCTAAGAGTGAAAATAAGCATATGGAAGAGAAAACAAATGCTTCCCAAAGAGAAAAAGGAGAAGAATATGGAGAAGGAAACAAATCAATCATTAGCGGAACTGCAGCCCGAGAAATTTTAAAATTGGGTCAACAACCGCCAACCTGGTTAATGCGTCCAGAAATTTCTCAGATGATCATTGATTGCATCAATCAAGGAGAAGAAGTATTTTGTAAGGGCATTGAGAAAAGGGGAACTGTGGTTTGGTTCACCGGGCTGAGCGGCTCTGGAAAGACCACCCTGGCTCTGGCGCTGAAAAAAGAGCTGGAAAAACGCGGTAAAAGTATAGAAATACTAGACGGAGACTTGGTAAGGGAGACGATAAACAAGCATTTGGGCTTTTCCAGAGAAGATATTAGAGAAAATAATCTTATTATGATGGGATTAGCAAAAGAAAAAATGAAAGATTTTGATTTTGTTCTTGTTCCAAAAATATCTCCCTACAAAGAAGACAGAGGAAAAGCACGATCTTTTATGGGTAATAATTTTATGGAATTATTTATTAATGCCCCCTTACAAGAATGCATTAACAGAGATGTAAAAGGATTATATCAAAAAGCCCTCGCCGGAGAGATCAAAGATTTTGTGGGAATCGCCGAAATAAATCCCTACGAAAAACCGGAAAGTCCGGACTTAGAGATAAAAACTAATCAAAGTTCGGTAGAAGAAAGTGTTGCTCAAATTCTGGGTTATTTAGAAGAGAAGAGATTACTTTAAACTGAACATAAGTCCAATAGCTTTTTAAACGGGGTTAGCTCTTCTGTAAGAGGATCAGGGGGGATCTATTTTTAAAAAGATGAAAATAACCGCTGAGAATTTAGAACTGATTAATCAAGAAAAATACCAAAAAAATGGTATTATTGGCGTATTCACCCGCAAACATATTTCCACTAAAATTAGCTCCTGGCTAGCTCAAACTTCAATAACTCCCACCCAAATCACTTTCTTCTCTTTACTGCTTGGACTTAGCGGAATTTATCTATTATCCACTGGGGAAAGATATAACTTAATCGGAGCAGGCCTGCTTATTTTTCTTTCCAAAATATTTGATGCTGTAGACGGCGAAGTAGCCCGGCTAAAACAGATCTGTACACCAAGAGGAGCATGGCTAGATGGATTATCAGACCGCTTCAAAGAAAATCTGCTTTGTTTAGGATTGGCTTTAGGGTTATACCATCAAACAGGAGAGGTTGCAGTCTGGTATTATTCTTTTCTAGCAATAATAGGATTACATATGCTTTCGTTAGTATTGGAACATACTGGGAAAATGGATAAAACAGTATTAGGACAAGCGCACCAAGAGTTCTGGCTGGTAAGATTAGCTAGAAAAATCGGATTAAAACCCCAATATATAGCTTTACAAGCGGATACTTACCTTTTTATGATTTATGTTACGATTATCTTAAACCAGCTCTGGCTTACTCTCTGGTTCATCATTATCGTGATTAATTTATATTGGCTAGCGATGGTGATAGTAGTCTACAGATACAAAAAGAAAGAACAAGCTAATAATGAAAATTAAATAAGAGATATCTTTAAATGGAATAAAGATTAAAATATATTAAAAAATGACCCAGAAAAAAAACAAGATCTTCTTTTCTGCAGATATCGAAGAAAGGAAATATGAAGGCAGATCACAGACAGCATTAGAACTAAAGAAATTCTTGGAAAAAAATGGATTTGAATTTGTGGACCATCCAGCTAAAGCAGACCTGATCCAAATTCACAGCAGCGGGATAGCAAATTCTTTCCAGGCGGCAAGATGGAAAGAGGAATATAAAGTTCCAGTGGTTTATAGTCTGTATTCGTTATCCAAAACGGAGCCATTTAACCATTTTAGAAACCATTTTGCTCAGAGGTATTATTTACGACCAAGGAAGACTAGTTTCTTGTTGAGTTACTCTGCGGTATTACCTTTGAAATGGAGAACTTTTCCTCTCAAAAAAATAGATTTAGTGATAACTCCCTCCTATTCTGTCCAGAAAAGATTATTTAAGAATTCTAAAGTCATACGCATCGGGATTGATACTAAAAAGTTCTGGCCTTTAAACTTACCGCGAGATTCAGACGAGATAAAAAAAGGTTATTTGAAAGTAGGCTATTTTGGGCATCCCAGTGCCTATAAAGGCCTGCTGGATTTTGTCCGGGCAAGTAAAGAATTATCTTTAAATGGATATCAATGCTCTGCTTATTTATCTGATACTACTTCTAAAATGATTAATAACTTACAAAAGATTAATCCTCTGCTTAAAATATATGGTTATACTTCTGACCTTACTAAAGCGTATAATCAAATGGATATTATTATTTTACCTTACCGCAGCCATCTGGCGGGCGTGGCCAATCCTCTAGTTTTATTAGAAGCAATGGCCTGCGGAAAAGCAATAATTACTACCAATTTTTCTTATCTCAAAGAAATAGTTAAAGATTCTGCTTTAATGATTAAACCCTATTCTCCTAAAGAAATTATTAGGGCGGTTAAAGAGCTGAATCAAAGAGAACTAAGAGAAAAGTTAGGAAAAAAAGCCCGAGAAATAATTGAAATTGAATTTAATCAGGAGAAAATGTTTAAAGAATATTTACAAACGTACCAAGAACTGTTAAAGGATAAAGAGAAAAGATAAAGAGAATAAAAAATTGACAGACAAATTAAAGAAAATCCTGAAAAGTGACTATCCCCGACCATATAGAGAATTCCGTTAATTAAGTGACAGATAACGGAATTCTAATATAGCCAATTCCAAAAAATAAGGTAACCAAATTGTTGGAATTGTCTATATGATGAAAATGCCGACATTTTCAGCAAGTTGAAAATTTTAGTGAAATTTTCATCTAATGGTGGGGATTTAGGCCACTTTTCGGATTTTCTAATACGAGAAAAATGAGAAATATTTTTCTCTAGTTTAAAAGTAATACTTACTTTATAAACAATCAAATATAGCGAAATCCCTGCGAGCATTTACTCGCATTCATCCCTAAACATGAAGGATAGGGATTTCTGCTTATTTGATTTAATTAATACCCAAAATGATACCTCAATTTAAACGTACTCTCCCGGAAATTATGACCCTCCTTGCTCTTTTTAAGGCGAATAACCTCTCCTACAACCTATTCAAGTGTGAACATCTCTTTGAAGGAAAAAACAAAAACTTAGATGTTCTTTTTGAAACCGAGCAGGATTATCTAAAAGCAGCTCAGCTTCTAGAACAGGAAGGATTTATATTATATCTCTCGGAAAAATTTGAGAAATATAAGAAAATGTATGTTCGATTTAAAGATAATTTTCCTCTAGCAGTACATCTGCACCGGGAAGTGGCTTGGCATGGACTTAAAGCTCTGGATAAGAAACCAATCTTTGCCCGACAAATAAATCTTACCTCGGAAATAATTGTACCTTCACCAGAAGACTCGCTCTTGATTCATATGGGACATATTCTTTTTGAGAATTTTAAGATTAAAGATAAAGAAAGATGGTTAATTTGTGCCCTTTTAAATCGAGGGGATCTGAACTGGGATTATATCCAAACTCAGCTTCAGAGAAATGGTTGGGAGAACAGTTTTTACAAATTATTAAAAAAAATAAAAAGTGGAAAAGACCTGAAGAAAAGAGAAGTTTTCTTCCACTTTGGAAGAAGAGTATTATCCAAACCTAAAGATTTCATAACTCTAGTTCAGAAAATAATGAGAAAAGTAATCCTAAAGCTAAATCCCAAACGAAAAGGAACACTTATCGCTTTGATTGGAGTAAACGGTGCCGGAAAAACTACTTTAACCAATAAGTTAATTGAAACCTATCGGCCATTTACTGAACTTATAGGAAAAGAAATTAGTGGTTATTATTATGGATGGGAGCCATTCACCCCTTGGGCTAAAGGATTGGCTTGGGTTCTCCGAAATAAAAAGACTTTTCGTAAAGTAGCTGAAGAATATTCTCTGAATCAAAAAATCAATATTTCTCATGAAATACTATTTGTTTATAATTATGTGGAATACCTGTTCAGATACTGGTTCCAAGTTTATCCAAAATTACATCGAGGAGAGGTGGTCATTTCAGATCGATATTTTTATGACTTGTATGGACAATATCCATATGCAGAAAAAAGTATTATTATTGAACTATTAATAAAATTATTTCCAGAGCCTGACCAAATTTTCTTATTAGATAGCCCCTTAGACATAATCATGACCCGAAATAAAACATTAATCAATTTTGGCTACAAAGAAAACATTAGAAAAGTAAAGTCTAAAACATATTTAGATAGACAAAAAAGAACATATCTTAAATTAAGTTTGTTATTTAAAGATATTAATATATTAAACACTAAAACAGAGATTAATAATAATTTGAATAATATAATTAATAACAGTTGGGAATTAGTTGTTCAAAACACTGGAGAATCATAAAAATTCTGGAAAGTGTCCCATCACCCGATAGATGATGAAAAGATTATATTCTTTTTGAGATAATAATTCTTTTAATGCTGTGTTGCATAAATGCCTAATTCCGGATTAAAATATAAACTTTTTTTCCAATGAATCTTTTTGCAGACATGATCATTGCGCCATTTCCAATTGGTTTAACTGTTTCTTCGTAAATTTCGGTTATATCATCTTCGGTAAATATTTTACTTTTTGTTAATTGTATTTTTCTCATAGAAAGGTTTATATGTTTAAACATATATAAATATTTCTATACTAGAGGATATAGATGGCAAAAACAAAAAGATGGGGAGACACATATTTTGACCGGCGCAATTGGCCGGTCTGCAACGAGCGACTGGTTAAGAGAGGAGAATTTCTCTTAGACTTACATTTTGTAGAAAGATGGCCAGAAGAATTAGAAAGCATGAACTTTGGAAAGCGAGGAGCACCCTATCTCTTTCCAAAATCGTTAATAGAGCTTCAAGCAGTATGGAATACTAAGAAGATTCCCTACCGTATGATTGAGGGAATAACCAGAAAACTAGCTGAATTTGGAAAAGTTCCAGATTACAATAACTACACCACAGCTAATCGGCGTATAAACCAGTTAACCTACCGATTAGCTGTGCCATCTGGGAATAATCTCACTTTATTCAGCGATGGCACTAGTTTGCAAGTTATTGAAAGCGGCGAATATTTGCGTGAGAAATATGGTAAGAAAAATCGCCGCTGGGTTCAAGTAATAATCCTCGGCGATCCTGATAGCAAAGAACCAGTCAGCTTCGAAGTGAATCTTATTCAAGATTCTGAATTGGTATCCGCAAAGAAGCAATTGAATGAATTGCTTCATAAAGATATTAAAATAGAATATTTTGGTGGTGACGGTTCTTACGATCAAATTGCTCTTTGGAATTGGCTGGTTTATAATTGGATTGAACCAATTATAAAACCAGATAAGAATGCAATTACACCATCAGGTAGCCGTGAACGTGATAAAAATACTAAAGAGCGAAACCAGTTAGGATACGACCTTTGGTCAAGAGAGCACGGCTATGGTTATCGTTGGCCAGCGACAGAAGGGATTTTTAGCGCCGTTAAGAGAATTTTTGGAGAAACAATCCATGCTAAAACAGATTTAGGCATGGTTCAAGAAGCAAAAATCAAGTTTTGGGCATATCAAAGAATCAAACGCTACGGAGAGGCGTAGCCAAAGCTGGCCTCTCAATTCTGAATAATTTGAGAATTATGCAACACAGCATTCTTTTAATTAGTTAGAATATATGCAAACTAAAAAGGTAACGACAAAACTGGGCTTATAAACCAAAAGAATTAAATAGTCTATTAAATCCGCAATATTGATGAAAAGTAGAGCAATTTTAATGAATCCGCCTACGGCCGCGCCATCAAGTGAGATCTTGCTAAATCTTGCATATCTTTCTTCAACTTTGAAGCAAGCAGGGCACGAAGTACTCGTTCTTGATGCTACTGCTCCCTATAACCAATTAAGCGAAGAAGAAATTAAACACCGTATTCTTGAATTTAAACCCGACTTTATTGGAGTAACTTTAACAATTAACTTCATACCTCAAACCTATGATTATTTGAAACGATTAAGTGATTTGAAGATTCCTATAATCGCAGGCGGTCCCCATGCCAATTGTCTTCCTGAAGAAGTTATGCAACATGGCGTTGATATCGTAATAATGGGTGAAGGTGAAAAAACTATTCTTGAAATTATGGAACACTTTGCTGGTGAAAAAAATCTTAAAGATATTAACGGAATATGTTTTAAAGAAAAAAATGGTGAAATCTGTTACACAAAAAAACGGATGTTAATCCAAAATCTTGATGAAATTGCTTTTCCGGATTATGATTCTTTTCCGATTAAATATTATTCGGGGAGTTCGAACCCAAATTCTAATCCAATATTTTGGGGCATTTTTTCCAGCCGGGGGTGCCCGTTCAATTGTACTTTTTGCTCAAGCCACAATGTATTTGGAAGAACATTTCGTTTTCGCAGCCCAGAAAATGTTTTTAATGAAATTCAATATTTAGCAGAAAAATTTGGCGCTGAAGCATTTGCTTTCCAGGATGACGAAGCATTTATCAATAAAAAGCGTATTATTGAATTTTGTAAACTTGTAGAAAAAAGCAAGTTTCCTTTAAGATTTTCTGCTCGTCTTCGAATAGATAGCTTAGATGCAGAGATGCTGGCTATTATGAAATCGTCTGGTTTCAAACGTCTTGCTTTTGGCATAGAAAGTTTTAATGATGAGACTTTAAAAAACATCAATAAAAAATATAATGTTGCCAAGATTCATGAAGGCTTTAAAATTTTAAAAGAAGTTAACTTTTCTCCGATTAACTTTAATAATATTATTGGCTTTCCATGGGAAACACCGGAACATTTTAAGATGAATCTAAAAGAAATTTCAAAAATTGATAAATCTATAATGTATTATAGCGGTTCAATCGTACCCATTCCCTATCCAGGTACTGCACTTTATAATCAATACCATGAGCAGTATGGTTTTACGAATTGGTGGTTAGATTCATCCAAAAATTCACCTTTGCCACCTGTTAACGCTTTCTTTACGATATTCCTATCAACAAAAATTCCCCTTTACCAAAAAGATATTTTTTGGAATCATTCAACAGAAATGCGAAAAGCTATTGAACATTTTTCCTGGGCTATTTCAAAAAAAGAGTTACGACAATTTTATTCTAACTCAATGTTTTATTTAATTTATATCTTATGTAAAACATCGCACTTTCTCTGGAAAAAGAACCCTAAACTTGAAAAAGTAATTTTTACGCCTTTATCAAATCTTTTTAGAAAATGGGGGATTGACAGAAAAGCTAAATTTATCTATCAGGGTTAAACTTAAAAAAAAATAGAGTATAATCGAAGACATAAATTTCGTTCTAAATTATATGTCTTCTCCCAATAGTAAAGTGTATCATTAATGAAACGAAATTTGTGCACTTGACTATATAATCAATTTAGCACTGATAAAAGAATAATCAACTACGTAAAAATTATTTTTCTTTGACATTAGACCTGCCCCAAAACCAATAATCACCGAAAAATGTATTTTAATGCTCTAAAAAGATTAAATAATTAATGAGATAATTAATAATAAAGATAAATTTAAAAATAGGTTATCCGATCACAACAGGGAATGGAACAAGATTAAATCTAAAACAAACAATGGAAAAAGTCAACGAATTTTTAATGAAAGTGTGGTCAAAAAGAGAAATAATTGACGGTAAAAGCTTTGATGACATTCTACAAATAGAAGGTATCCCGTTATGGTGGTTTTTTGACCGAATTTTTGTCCCCCATATGATCCCAAAACAAGTAAACACGTTTTCCATTATTGATGAAAAAAGAGAAATAAACAAAATGGAAAAGATTAAACTAAAGATCAATTCATATCTATTAAAAAAGGTTATTACAATGAATGAAAGAAGGAAATTAAAGTTTTTTGGAAAAGTTAAAAAAAAAAGAGAAAGTATTAAAGCTGGAACTGTTTTATTTTTAAGTTATACTAATCATATTCTACATGATGGAACTGTGTTTAGGATTCAAAAATTGATTGATGGAATAAAAGAAAAAAATATTAATTCATTGGTTTTATTTGTAAACACCTTATCTTCTAGAAAATATAAGAAATACAAACACGAAGATATGCTGCAAAATTATTTTGACAAAGAAATTGAGATTAACGCTAAAATCTTAGCTAAAAGATTATATCAGAAATGGATGGAAATAAGCAAAACTAACAAATATAAAATGTTATTGAAAGAAAATTTTTCTTATTGGCCATATTTAAAATATTCATTTGATATTTTCTTTTCAGAAGAATTTTTATACTTTTTAGCAATTTATTACGAACTATCAAAAAAAATTCTCATTACAGAAAATATAAAAGTTGTTGTACTTACTTCTCAGAACAGCATTTTTGATAAGTGTATGATTGCTGCTGCTAAGAAAGCGAACATTCCCTTATTACGCATCCAACACGGGATTGGAGAAGGCATTAATCCGCCCAGTTCAGGAGATGATTTTTATAAATTAGTTTTTAGTGATTCAACTAAAAATAGTTTAGTGAAACTAGGTTGGCCTTATGAAAAAGTCATTGTTGTTGGTCCAGTTATTTTTGATGAAATCAGAAAATATATTACGCCTAAAAAAAACAAAAGAAAAAACATATTAATTGCTACTATTCCCTTTATTAATGAAAGTGGAGGAGAAAAAAGATATTACTTAAAAATTGAAAATATTTTAAACAAAATTAAAGAGACCTCAGAAGATAATATTATTCTCAAAACCCATCCTGCTGAAATTCCTCTTAAAAGAGTAATTAATAATTATAAAAACTGTGCCAAAAAAGCAGGGTTAAATAACATTAAAGTTTATGGTTCTGATCTAACCCGAAGTCAATTCTATCAATTGATACAATGGTGTGATGTTTTTGTCAACTTTGGTACAGCAGCTGCTTTAGAAGCGATGATAATCGGCAGACCTGTTGTGACTATAAAATTAATTGATTTTCCATCAATGTATGATTGGATGGAAAAGAACAACCTTGCGATTATGATAACTCCCCAAGATGATATAAAGTCCGCGATTAAAAAAGCATTACAAAATGATGAAAATCTCTTTTCTCGAAGAGAAGAATATATTAAAGAGAAATGTGGAGTGATAGATGGTAAAGCACACGAAAGAGTTGTTGAAATGATTAGTCAATTAGCAAAGCATGGCTCTGGTCCATAATATTCGAGATGTTTTGTCAAAAACTGTTTTGACTTTAGCATTTGAAAGATAAATTCAAAAGAGTTTTTTCTCCAAGCTTCAATAACAATATGAATACGCTTTTTTTCTGGTAAGATGTAAAATAGTTGGGTTAAATAATTATAATCAAACCTATCTTTAGTAGTTTCATCTTCAAAGCCAAGAGGTAAATGTTCACCAATTAAAGGCAAGAATGTTTCTGGATCAAAAGTGAAATTAAAAGGATCAGAACCATTTAGATGGATATGCTCTATCTTATCTTTAAATTTAATGAAAAAAGAAGCAAGCTTTTTCTTGAATTGATCAGGCAAAGTAAGATTATTTTGTTTGATGAATCTTTGGATATCTATTTCAAAAGCTATTTGATTGTTTGGAGGATAAATTTCCGTAAACTTCTTTTCTCCCCCAATACATTCGATAAACCTAGAGAAATAGAAACTAATCTGTAAATGTTCAATATCTGCAGTTATTTTTAAATTCCCTTCTAACAGTTGATCTAATCGAATAAAATCATCTTCCGTAATTAACAAAGATTTTTGCGGGTAAAAAGTATTATGCCATAAAGCATCAGTTTCGAAACATAGAATTATATCTTTAAGGTCTAAACTTTTTATCCGGCAAGCTAATAAAGAGAAGGCCTCTTCCTTAGGTTGATTCAAATCATACTTAGCACCGTGGACAACAACTATTTTTGCATTAACTCGTTTGGCAAGTTTAATAGTTTTTTTAAAAACACGAAAAGATTCTTCTCCAATAGGAGTGGGGGCAGACAAATCAAAAGGATAAATACTTTCCTGAACTTTAATCTTAGATGGATTATGGACAGCTATAAAGGTGATATATTTTGGTAAAGAAAATAATTCTTGAAAAAATGATTCAGTATACAGTCCTGTATGAAGTTCATAAGCAGAAAAATCACCTTCTTGGTACTCATTAAGTAATTTCGGATCCCCTTTTCCCGATATGATTAAAACCATAAATGATTATAAGATTAAAGGTTTATAAAATTTATTAAACTAAAAATTAAAATCTAAAATAATCATCGAGGCACCTAAATTTAAAAGAAGAAGTACCCCTGCTAGATATTACAATTAAATCCTCTTTTTGAAACAAAGAATATTATTTTATTCCTAATTTAACAATTAATGATACCATTCTCTAACGCTTTTTTGATTTTCTCACAAATAAAATAAATGTCTTTAATAGTTAAATTAACATGAGAGGGTAGACATAAAATTCTAGAAGCAATTTTATCGGTAATTGGCAAATCAATAGGATTATATTCTTTGTAAGCCGTTTGTTTGTGGACTGGAAAGAAAAAATATTTCCTAGTTTGAATCCCTTCTTTTAAGAGATACTCTGCTAATTGATCCCGATTAAACCCGCAAATGATGGGATCAATGATGATGCTGAAAAAAAAGTAACTACTTTCGGTATTTTTTTCAACTTTTTGGAAAGAAATCCCTGGAAGCCCATTTAACTCTTTTTGATAAATTGCCGCTAATTCTTTCTTTTTTTGGAGATCAGAATTGATGTTTGTCAAACTGTCTAAACCAATGAGGGCATGAATCTCACTCATCTTAGCATTTGTTCCAATAAAAGAAGTATTAATACTGTCACTAAATCCAAAATTTCTTATTTTGTTTAAATCATTAAGTAATTCATCATCATTGGTAGTAATTATTCCCCCCTCTCCAGCAATTAATGTTTTGGTTGCATGTAAACTAAACACTTCTGCATTTCCAAACCCACCAATGAGTTTTCCATTATATTTGGAACCAAAAGCATGGGCTGCATCAAAAACTAATTTAAGGCTATTTTCATCAGCAATTTTCTGAAGTTCATCTATAGCGCAAGGATTCCCAAATACATGGACTGCCAATATAGCCGAAGTGTCAGCATTAATTGCTTCTCGTACTTTTTTTGGATCTAAGTTCAAAGTTTCTTCATCAATGTCAACAAAGTTCGGTTTTAGCCCTGCCCAAATAAGAGCATGAACTGTAGCACAAAAAGTAAAACTAGGAACAATTACATTTCCGGTTAAATTCAATCTTTTGAGAGTTATAATTAATCCTATGGTACCGCTAGAAACCACAAGAGATTTAACTTTAAGATATTCAGATAATGAATTTTCTAATCTCTGAAGATACTTTCCATTATTAGTTAATTGTCCACTTTCAAAAATATCTTTAGCTCTATTACAAAACAAATTAAAATCGTTTATTTTTGGGAAAGTTAAATTAATCATTTGGTTCACCTTCAGTTACAATACTACTTGCTAGAATTCGTGATCCTGCTTTGATAAACGAATTCTTCTTAAGTACTGACCTGGTCTCCACAACAGTTCCTGGCCCCACATAAACATTGTCTTCAATTGTAACATCATTATGGATTATTGCTCCAGCACTAATGATCACATTCTTGCCAACCCGTACATTACTATTAACGATTACTCCCGGCCCAACAAATATATTTTCACCAATTATTGTTCCGGGAGCCAGAAAAGCATTAGGATGAACCAAACTAATTAATTTTAAATTTTTCTCTTTTAATCTTTGGGCAACTTCTGCTCTCATTATATTGCTGCTGATGGCAACTACTGCCCCCTCGGCTCCACTTAAGTCGGGGATATTTTCAGTACTTCCTAGCAAAGGAATTTCTGGATCTTTGTTTACATTAGCATTCCTATCTAAAAATCCAACAATAGAATAATTCCCCAATATTCTTAAAGTATTTAATACAACACCGGCGTGGCCAGTTCTGTCTGCTCCAGCAATTACGATCTTGTTGATTTTATGCCACCAAGATTCATTATTCTTATACCAATCAATTGTTTCTTTTATTCCTTTTTCGAAAGATATTTTAGGTTTCC
>ORJL011793927.1_pt1 | contig 20986 bp, 17 predicted proteins | sample 1779941 | NCBI WGS metagenome assembly ORJL01 (sample SAMEA104232317, study PRJEB22302) | groundwater metagenome | biome: forest; feature: aquifer; material: groundwater | place: USA | collected 2011-08-07 | depth 5.8 m
CTGAACTTAGCACACACTATGACCAAATGGTGGCAACGGTACGGGAACTGGCGGACTCAGGCCAGGTGCAGGCAGGCGCCTCGATCCACCTCGAGACGGTGCCGGTACCCTTCCTGCGGGAGGTGCCGTTGGTGGGCGGAGAATGGTTGGATCGCTACCTGGCGGAGTTGGCCACGTGGGGTGTGCTGCTGCAAGCCAAGGGATACGATATGCACGAGAATGAGGACGACCACCCGCTGGCATTGGTGGCGTTTGTCCGCAGTGATGGGAAAGAGACCGACAAGGTCGAGATTCAGGAGATGCGCTGGAGAGCGGCTCAGAGCCTATTGAAGTTTCCCGGGTGCACCAAGAAGATCGATGGACGGGCCTATGTCCGTTTCGAAGATTACCGCTCCTGGTCAGGGCGAAAGGTCAGGGGTGACCTGAGTTCCATGGTGAGCAGGGGGTTAGTAACAGCATCCTGGAATTCCTGGGTCGATGCCCATGGTGACGATGGTGTGGCCTCAGTGGCTGGTGTGCCGGTGATGCAGTTCCATTGTTACGTGGACGAGAGTTCATATCAAATCTGCCAGAACGTCGACGGGCAGATTAAACGTCATGAGCAACTGCTTGAAAGCCTGCGCATCTGGCAACCAAAACCCGAAAGTAAAGCAAGGCGTTTCCAAGACTGGAAGAACGTTGCCGAGACATTCCTTGTCGAACTTTACGCCAACAAGGATGCCTTTACTTTCATCAGCGAACATTACTTTGACAATCACCCGATACTGTTCCCGGACACACACAAATACCTGGGTGACCTTGTAAAAAATGCTGAGGAAGTGGTCAAGATGTTCAACGACTTGTGTACTGAGGAGAGAGAACAGAGCTACAAGGTAGATCTTGAGGAGGTCCGTAAACGTGCCGGTAAGAAGGCAACAGAGCAAACTGCCTTGCTGGTGGATATGGCGAAGGCCGACGCCCTTGACGCCTTGGGAGAGCCGGAGGCAGCCAGAGAGATGGCGGGGCGGCATGTGTACGACGTGTGCTAAATAACTGATGAAGAACTGGCCAAGCTAGTGAGCGGCAGCCCGAAGGCCAAGGCAAGCGACCTTACGGACGCTCAACTCAGCGATATGGTGGCACGCCGGAATCGACTTTGGGGCCCATGACAAGATAGTGTTTTGAAGTGCCGCTATTTATGAAATCCTGAAGATGGTAACTGCTGCTTGTATTTGTGACTGCCTTGTGTTCTAATAATCACAATTGTGTCTAGAATACTTGGATTAATGTTGTCATTATTAGAAATTCCCGTTTCATGCAGATTTTGAGTCATTAACTGATGCGATTTGGTATTACTATCGGACGCAAAGCTGGGGGATATCGAGCGAATTCGGTTCACTCAGTTGATGAAAAGGAGTTATCTTCTCCGAACCAGTCTTATGCTGTCGACTACTTGATCGGCTACGGTAATGATTTCGTTGACGAAAGGGTCATCGCTTGGCGTTTTTGTTTCTGGGGGTAATATGACACAAGGGATTCTTCACAACTGGAACGAATGCAGACTTTGGAATGAACTTCTAACCAGAGCCGACGGGGCAAGCGGGTCAGTCCATCTGCTTCTTGAATATATGCCTCGGATCCAGACCGTTCTCGCCAAGGGCGGTACTTCTCCATTGGATTTTACTCTTCATGATGAGCAACATGGGTACCGCGTTTCAGAGCGCGCCTTTGAGATAATTGGGTCCACGGTTTTGCCTAACCTTTCGCAATATGAAATTGCACTGGTAATACTATCGGCGTACCTCCATGATATCGGAATGTCACCGGAGGAAAAAAAAGTTAATTTCCTGACTCGATATCTAGTTTCGGGTGAAACGATTGGCATGAGCAAAGATTTGATTGAGGACTTTCGGTTTTGGCTTACCAATCGAGATGAAGATATCGTTGTTCCATTTTCCGGTAAAGATATAAATCGAGCTGTTTTTCTTGTTTCGCAATATTGTCGTTTTCACCATGCCGAATGGTCTGAAGAGTGGATCGACTTCCATTTGAATCAAGACTTTAACGAATATCCGACATGGCTGAGTGATCTAAAAGTTCTTTGCAGAAGTCATGACCAAGGTTATGATATCCTAACAAGTGACCGTTTCGACCCCAAAATCGTCGGGAACGGAATGATTGTCCATTTGAGATACTTGGCGTCAGTCCTCCGGATAGCAGACATACTGGATTTCGATCCTGAACGAACCCCAGAGCCAGTCTTTAACCACAGGTCGATTCATCCGAAGAGTTTAAGTTATTGGATTAGGGATCTATCGGTGAACCTTCTTATTGAAAGTGGAAGGCTTACCATCACCGCTGAACCACCGAACGCCCTAATCCATAAGTCGATTGATGACATGATAGCCGATGTTGAATCCGAATTACGGTTGGTCAGACGCTTAGATGACGAAAAACCGTTCGAGATAGCGCGCTTCCGAGAAAAGCCTCTCCCGCATGTGTGGAACCTTATTCCGAATGTCCGAAAGGATATTCGTCCGTATCAGAACCGCTATGAATATATCGATGGTGCCTTTCGGCCTAATCTGCCAAGGCTATTGGGTTTATTCTCTGGTTCTGCACTATATCGAGATTCGATGGCCCCTGTGAGAGAACTGATACAAAACGCTTTTGACGCAATAAGAGAAGCGACAGCTTATGAACGACTGGCCCAGCCTAAACCTGGTGACAGGTCCCTGGAGGCAAAAATTGCTCAGGTACATTCTGTAAAATTGGGAATTCAGGTGCTAGAGGACCGGGTCTGGCTCGTGTGCTCTGATGACGGCTCCGGGATGACCAAACAGATCATAAGGGATCATTTTTTGGTGAGCGGCAGCGTCAAACGCCCGGATGTTCTTCGTCTTCAAAGCAGATGCCATGATGCTGGCTTCGAACTCGCTCGAACCGGGAGATTCGGTATCGGAGTGTTGAGCTATTTCATGCTCGCAGACCGGGTAATAGTTCGAACGAGGCGTAATTCTGCAGCCGATGGTGAACCGATTGGATGGGTATTCCAAACTGACGGCATTGACTCTTTTGGAGAACTTAGAATTGACCAGGCGGTACAACCAGGTACTGAAGTGTCCCTGAGGCTCAAAGAAATAATTCCCGAGCAAGCGCTTGATTGGTTCGAGCGTCTTAAAGAATATGTGCTCAAATTGGTCGTGAAGGCTCCGTGTTCCACGATCATTTCATCAAACACGAAAGGCGCAGCAGGAGCGACTTTGAGCTATGGGTGGCAGGGAACTCCACCGGTAAGGTTACACAAAGAATGGGCCCAAAATGAAATCAACTATTCATACAAAGATTCTCTTATTCGATCAAAGGAGGACACAAGTAAGCGGGAAGCTGGAAGGTCGACTAGAAGGAGACTAAGCAAGTCTCTGGATTCGGCAGTTTCTTGGAGGTCATTCGAAGGGGTTCTCCCAGACAATTTGGGAAGCTTTCGGGCGACAATTCCAATTTACCTGCTACCAGGAGGAGACACTGCACCGGCATATATTGAATATGACCGCCCGGAGGACTATTCTGGAATGCGGTCATGGGATTTGGGATATGGAGGCCCGTTTAACGTCGTAGCATTTCAAGGGTCATACGACACTAGTTACCACGGGATTCAAACATCTTTGGAATTGTCGGAGAGCTCTCAAGCCGAGTACAGGTACTGGGTAGGATCTCCGGCAATTGTCGAAATAGACTTAGAAAATTCAGATGCCGGGAATCTGTCACTTGACAGAAAATCCATTAAATTGACATCCCAGTCCGACTCATCTCTTCGTGCTTTTCTCAGTCGTGGTCTGATGGACGCGATGGCGGAATTCTGGCATTCTCAATTTAGTACTAGGTACTCCCTTTTAGCTGAAAGCTTGACCTGGAATAAAGTGACAATTCATCGCGGAGAATACTGGGCACAAATGGATGGACCAATGATCAAATGGGACCAAATCCATTATCCATTAGCGGTACCAATTATGACCTTTGGCCAGACCGATCTATCTTTTCCATCGTCAACATCGAAATTATTGCGTTACCGAGGACAACAAGTTACCGTTCTTCCACCAATTAGGGCTCACAGAGATGCAACAATGAGGTGGGACATGGAGAGTATCCAGTTAAATGTGCGTCCGAAAGGGACTCCAAAACTTGTTTTGGTTGACGGATTGCCAAATAATGCCGGAATGAATCTTCACGACCTTCCTTTCTCACTACTGTGGGACAACGACAAATCAGAGGATCAAATTAGTTTTGATGGAAACCTTCTTTGCGAGTTCCCTCCTCGATGGAATCATATAGCTGGTATTCGTCTTGGTTTTTCTAACGACGCATTCTGTTTGAATAAACGCCACCAAATTTTTCAGCCCGTCAATTCGAGCGTTGACGCGCGAGCCCGACAAATAGCTCTAAGTGGGACCGACCTGCGCGACCCCACGCCATTTCGTTTGGAGTTGCTTGGCGATCGCGTGTTGAGTCAACGTTGGCTCGCATACTTCAGTTCAAGGGCCAATTCAGAATGGAAAACGCTCTGGCAAGACGACGCGCATTTCTTGCATGAGGTGTTCAAAGTGGTTTTTGAATCTGCCGCTGGCAATGCCTTTGAGATAGTTGATTGTTTTGGCTCTTATATAATCGGACCAAAGTCAGTACAACGAAGGGACGACTTACACCATGCTTTCCTCCCGAGTCCTGGAAACCGTTGGATGTTGAAGGTCGAGAATGAATGATGAGACAGGTGGTTAACGCAGGCTGTAAGAAATGTTGACTGTGTGTTCAGTATCCGTCGGACCGGCGCGATGTTTGAAGCGATGCACCGACACTATCACCGGATCGTGGTTAGATTCTTTAAATCGGCCCAGCCCGATCTAAATATTTCGCCGATTAGAGGAAATACAACCTTCGTCTTCGAAAGCATCTTGAAAGAAAGAGTAAAATGTTTTAGGATTGACTCACTCATGCAGGACAGAGACCATGACTCAGAGCCCAATCAGTGACCTTTGAGGAGAGGGACTTGGTTAGTGACGGACGTGTAGACTTTACTCTTCTTACAACGCGATATGGCATGGCTGGAGCCAGGGAGAAGTTCGAAGAACTATGCGTTAGAATCTTGAAGACGAGACATTCGGATATCAAGTCTATCGTTCCAAAGACTGGCGATCGAGGCATTGATTTCTTCTTTACCGATTTTGGCGGACGTATGCATGTGTTCCAAGTTAAGTATTTCCCCAATCCGCCGATGTCTCGGACCCAATGGGACCAGGTTTCTAGCTCATTCAGAACCGCGAATCGTTATCTCGGTAAAAAGCTTTCTTCATGGACGCTCTGCTTACCATGTGATCTAACGAACATCGATTTTGAGCGGTGGGATGCGTGGCAGGCAAGAAGGCGGGCTGGCTCAAAGATAGAAGCCTTTAATATCGTGACTGCAACGGATTTGCGAGGGATCTTGGACTCGCCGAGTGGTGCTGCCGTCAAGGCAGACGTGTTAGCTAGTTTGGGTCTATCTGCACCGGGCGATTTGGGGCCACCCTTGCTGATTCAACTCTTTCCAAACGCTTCAGCGCAATTGCATTTTCGTGCTAGACACGTTCCTCTGGTTGGATATGGATTTGAGATAGGGAGGCTTAAGGGGTTCCTTCACTCTGGAAATAGGTTCTCGTGGTGGCTTATGACAGGGAAAGCTGGTGCGGGTAAAAGCCGTCTTGCACTCGAGTTATGTCTTGATTCGAAAGACGCATGGGACGCTGGTTTCTTGCCGGAGGAATTCGAGTTTAAGAAATGGCGAGATTGGCAACCTAGTCGGCCCACGCTGATAGTTGTAGATTATGCCAGCGTTCGCGTTGCTGAAATTAGAACGATGATTGCGGCCCTCTATGGACGCGCGTCTCCACTACGGCAGCCTGTTCGGCTTCTTCTCTTGGAACGTGACAATGAGGGTGATTGGTGGAAGGAGTTGTTGGGTTCAGGTACGAGTCGACTGGTAGGCGAAGCCTCCCTCTACCAGGAACCCATCAGACTGAATGGGCTGACCGAACAAGACCTTTGGACCATAGTGAGACACTTTCTTAAGAAACCTCGAATGCCGAAGTTGCCGAGGAAGAACCAAGTTCTAAAATCACTAAAAGAAATCGATCCGTTGAGACGCCCATTATTCGCCGCTCTGGCGGGAGATGCGCTGGGTGCTGGGCGCGATATTCGAAAATGGGATGCTAATCGTCTAATACGAGACATCTTGGAGCGCGAAGAGCAGATCTTTTGGAATGCAGCCGGGGTGACAGTACAATATAAGAATCTACTTGCTTTAGCTACGATGGATGGTGGTTTCCCGGTTGCTGACTTAAAGCAGTTTGAAGAGCCAAAACTAGCTGAAAGAGTTGCACTACCTCGCTTGGATACTGACCCAAGTCATCAATTCGACGCGGGAGTGTACGGTGTTATGGTCGGTAGAGACTCTCATGATTATATTGCGCCTCTCGAACCCGATTTGATCGGTGAGTTATTCGTACTTCAGCAAGTGGCTCCGCGGTATTCTGGGGACCAATCGGGGCTTTGGATAACTTGTCTCGCTCTTATCAAGAACTATTCAGCTGTAGCAGACTTTCTGTCACGTGCAATGGATGATTTTCAGAATCACGCTGGCTTGGAAGAGATAATGATGGCAGTCCGTTTATTTTGTCAAGTCGTGGACAACCAGATACCGGAGGCGTCGCAGGCCTTACGTGACGAGACCGTGCGTACTTTGGTGTTGGTTTGGGTGAACTACTTGGGGCGCACCAGGCCCGACGAAGCAAGGGATGATTTGTCCAAATTATGGAGAATTGCCGATCAGTATCCCGCAATCATAGCTATGGTAGCAATTGGAGCGGAGCATGTGATCGAAGGGTATCTTGCGTTAGGGAATAAGGGAAGAGCCCGAGAGGTAACGCTAGGATTGATCAATCAAGTTGGCTCGAAACATGGGGTCGTGGAGTCAACCATTAGAGTGATGGTAGGGCGGGCTCACGTTCTAGGCCGCGACAGAGAGATTGCTGTGGCGTGCGACCTGTTCGTTGAGGCGAGCGAAGTAATGTCTCTGTGCACTTTGCCATGTCTAGCACGTGATGAATTCGCAACAGCCGGGCTGGATTTGGTCCGACTTTGCAATGACGCTGATGACTACCAGCATGGGAAAGCGGTATTCAGTGCTTTGCTCAGATTCACGACCACGGGTTTAGATGACTATCTTGCGACTCGAGTCGGTGCGGCGGCGTTGTTGTTCTTACCCTATTTCTGGCTGACCAAACGAAGAAAGACGTGGATCCTGTGCGTGGATGTACTCAAAGACGCTCGCGCTGTCATTGAAAATCCACATTTTGTTGGAAGCGTTTTGACTCAGGGAGATCCGTCCATTAAGATTCTTATTGAAGCGTTCTACAGGAATTTAATAGACATTGAGTTAGTGCTTAGAAAACCTGGTCAATTTGTTTCAGTCCCTGATTGGGTGTCAATAACTGACAAGCTAGAGGCGCAACCGCCATCTTCCGTGGGTTTGCCACGCCCTGGAACTTGACCTCCGCCTTACGCATAGAAGCTCAATGGCGAGAGACTGTCCATAACATGGCTTTCGAGCCATAATTCCTCTGTGACTGTACATATACTATCGTTTCATCGTGTCAATAGTTGTATTGCCTATTAGCCGAGCCATTCCCTAGCATGAAGGTCAAGCGCAGCATTCTTGCGGATCCGTAACGATAAGGCTCTGCGGAGCCCAAAGACCCCATCACCACGGATCAGTGGAGTCTACCGAAGACTTCCCAAACTCTTAAAAGTTTGGCAGATAACCAAATGTTACACAGGCTACAATCGGTGGGTAATGTCGATACCTAAGAGGTTCCTACTGTCAGATGAAGTAGTGGCTATCACAATCTAGTTATTTGTGCATGTTGAAATGGAATTCGTCCGGTCTTTAAGGCATGACTCTAGTGTACCCACCACCATTCTGTCATTGGCTCCTACTAAGTCCCTCGGCCTGGTCTCCTTGCTACCTTGCCCAAGTCCTTAGCCGCCGTGCGCCCTGCTTTCCCCAAGTCCTTGGCCGCTGCGCTTCCTGCCTTACCCAAATCCTTGGCAGTTGTGCTTCCTGCCTTACCCAAATCCTTGGCAGTTGTGCTTCCTGCCTTACCCAAAACTTTGGCCGCTACGCTTCCTGCCTTACCCAAGTCCTTGGCAGTTGTGCTTCCTGCCTTACCCAAAACTTTGGCCGCTACGCTTCCTGCCTTACCCAAAACTTTGGCCGCTACGCTTCCTGCCTTACCCAAGTCCTTGGCCGCTACGCTTCCTGCCTTACCCAAGTCCTTGGCCGCTGCGCTTCCTGCCTTACCCAAATCCTTGGCCGCCGTGCGCCCTGCCTTTCCTAGATCCTTAACCATATGCTCACCTCCTACTAAATCCAGACTCGTTCGCGATTTTTCCACAGCCCCTCTCATTATGTCTAGATTCTATAACGTCCATGTGTAAGTTGCAAGCATATACGTTTAATAGTAGCCCTATTGGTGTCCTGTTGATGCTGCTAACGGCGGTAGGATAATGGATTATCCTGCTAGGTCCGTTCCCATTATGGTAATATAGTTTTCAGGAGAGGGTAACTATCTCATGCGAATTATTTCCCAGATTGCGGACTGGGTCACTACGCCATACACGATTTACCTCGTTCTCAAAGACCCGGCAATTTCGCGTTCGGTGAAACTGCGTGCGGTCATCGGACTGGCCCTTATCTTCGCCTATGTAATCAGCCCGATAGACATAATTCCGGACTTCATTCCTATTGCAGGCTGGCTGGATGACCTTATTGTTGTCCCGCTCGGGCTGGCTCTGGTGAGGAAAATCACTCCTGGGATTGACATCGTGGAGAAGAGAAACAGAGTTCAATCAAGCGTCAGGCGAATCATCCTCTGGACTCTGCTGTCCCTCGTGGTATCTATTCTTCTGGGATTGCTCTGGCTCGGTCTCCTAATTTACATCATCGTTAGGTTAATAACAGGCTAATATCCTTATATTTTCGGCTTTAGCGGATGGGGATGACAAACCTGTTAGCAATACAAAATGATTTGGCAGACAAATAACTTCCTAGCGTGATAGACTAAGGTCACGCGATTTAAAATCATTTCCAATCAGGAGATGAGGTGAAACATGATGGCCCAAATCAAAGTAACCCGAAGGAGTTACGTTCGTAAAGACGGCACCGTGGTAAAAGGTACCACCTATTACACCAAAGATAAGGGTAAGCCAGGCAAAACGTCAGAGAGTGAAAAGTTCTATCACCCCAAGGTGGAGATGCACTGGCATAATGACCAATCGGCTGAAGTGAGGCGAGCAAACGCGCTTAAGGCGCACAACGGTAACGAACTTGCCACCGCCAGGGCTTTGCAGTCGTTAGTCAATGTGACAACGGACGCTGAGACTGCCAAGCTGGCAAAGACCGACGCAGACTATTTCTTTGAATCTTAACTGCGGAGGATGCAGTGAAAAATCGATGGCTTCATTTCATCCAGTTTACACTATGTTTGGATAGTCATAGCTTCCAACGCACGACAATACCTGTTCACATTTCCAGATAATAATTTAGATTCAAATCGGTCAAACCTTTACAAATATGGCAAGAGGAGTAAACTGAGCCGCATTACGATCTCGCTCTGTCACTAGGCCGAGGACATTAACATCTTCTTTTGCGCGTCCCGACACATACCTGTCGACGCGGTGCGGAGTGAAATGTAGAAGCGACGCATTGCCCTCTAACGTGATTTTCTTGCCCAAAGAACCAACCTTTAACCTAACTCTAACTCCAACGGGTTTGAACAATCGTTGCATGCTGATGGGAGGTTCTTTGGGCAGATCATGCGGGAGCAGTTCGGATAATACGTCTTTCTGTAAGGCAACAATTGGATTTCCGCCAGGTCCCAGCAACATGGGAACCATTCCATTTGCATCAGGTTGAACCTGTCCTGCTGCTTCTAGGGCATTGAGCTGGCGTAGCTTGTCAATGATTATTTTGGCTAACGATATTCCTGAACTCCAGTTCGACCAATCGGGTTCGAACGAGGCGGGACCGGCAAAAAGAAAAAGAAGGTGTGGCTCAATAGATTCTTTGGTCGCCTCTGATGATTTCAGTTCTGTTAACTTACGTCGCTTACGAAGTTCATCTTCAAGGCGAGCATATCTGTCCCAATAGATGGTTTGGTTCTCAGTATAACTGCGAGCTCCTCCCGCGTGTAGATTGAGGTGAAAAAGTGATACGTTGACACCGGTGTCACCCCCTGCCTGGTTCTCGTGAGAGATTTGTGCTCCATGAGGCATGCCGCCAATCAGCTGTTCAAGGTATGAACCGACAAGCGCAAGGTCTAAGTAAATGAAATCCCTTAAGAACTCTTGCGGCGAGAGAACTTTATTTTCGCTCAACTCGTTCCTCCTACTTTAGTTAGCGGCTAGATACTTCATTGTGCGGCTTTCGTTTTGCCCAGAAAATGTGTTATGTGAGGTTCGTAGATAGACTCTTAACCTTCCAAGTGCTCGCCTCTTCTCAGTCGCTCCAACTTCTCAGCAATCCGCTGCTTCACCTTGGCCGTTTCCTCTTCATCTATGACAGCGCTGACCAGTTTCTCCCTATCCACCTCCACCCTCAGCCAGTGCCCCTCCTTCACCCCACGGGGCAAGCTCTTCCTGGGGACCACCATCTTTCTCTCTTGGTCTCCCACGAGCAGCACAGCCTGGCCTTCTTCAAAGCGGTCGATAACAGCTTTCTCGATCATTTACCCACCGTGAAAGTTGTCTCTTTGGTAACAGACTGCCCATCTTTACTGGCCGTCGTCGATATCCGCCAATTTCCCGGGGTTGTACTGGTTCCTACTTTCCAGGTCCATGAGACGTTACCATTAGCGTCAGCGGTTTTAGTAGTTAGCCCTGATGCTGAACTGGGTCCTGATTTGTAGTAAACGGTGATCGTGCATGAAGCGCCGGGTGCTGTCTTTGCAACCAGAGTGGCGTTCCCTCCAGGTGCAACGGGACTGGTTACTGAGATAACTTCCAGACTCAGTGCTTCAGATGTCGAGGCTATTACTGGTAGAGGCGTGGCTACTGGAACTGGTGTAAGAGTCGACGTTGGCTGCACACTGGGTGGCCCTCTCGGCTGCCCCGTGACCGGACTGACCTGAAAGGTATTCCCGTCCGTCGTGACTATAACTGTCCTATTTACATCCGTGCCGTAGACCGTAGCCCCCACAGCGGCAAGTGCCGCCAAAGTTTCGGGATGTGGATGGCCATAATCATTGTTTATACCGGCGGAGTAGATGGCGACTTGTGGTTTCACCAAGGCTAAGAAAGCCGGACTTGATGATGTCCTGCTACCGTGATGGCCCACTTTAAGTATCGTGGCCGTAATGGGGCTGACGGAAGATGCTGTCATGCTGGCCTCGGCCTCGGCTTGTGCGTCGCCAGTGAAAAGAAATGACACCTTGCCATAAGCGAGTCGTAACACCACCGAGTTGTTATTAAGGTCATTGCCCTTACTAGCGGGGTTTAGGACCGAGAGAACTAGATCGCCCAAGCGCAGTGAATCCCCACGCTTAACTTCGACGTACTCGGATTTGGCCGCTGCGATAGCGTCGAGAAAGTTCTCGTAGGTCTTGGTCGTCGTTGGCTGGCCGTTCGTAATCACCTTCGCCACTGGTATGGCCTTTAATACTTGAACGAGGCCGCCTATGTGGTCGGCATGAGGGTGTGTGGCTACGACCATGTCCAGCCGCGTGATCCCTTTGCTCTTGAGATACTGTACAACACCAGTGTCGGTGTCTCCGCCGTCGATGAGCATAGCCTTTCCGTCCGGAGCCCTGATTAGGATGGAGTCACCCTGTCCCACGTCAATGAAATGGACCTGGATCTCTCCGGCTGTCGGAGTTGGGTTAACGCTGGGACTCGATGGAGGTGTCGGCGATGTAATAGTAGGCTGTATCGTTGGCTGCGAGGTTGGAGAACTGGTTGATGTCGGTGGCTGAACCGGAGTGCCTGCGTAGGAACAACCAGAAAGGAAGAAGAGTAGAGCGAGCAAGACGGCAAAGCATCGAAGAATTGATCTCATTTGATCTTCTCTTTCATCGTTACGGACCTAATTGGGCAATTCTCAAGAGCAATCTGTAATCGTTGCTGCCTATCTGTTTGCCGGCCTCTGGATAAGGCTCCAATTTGAAATAGGCCGTGTAATTCTCGAAAATGTTTTGGGAGTATCCATCGGTTCCACCGCTTTCCGTGAAGACGACCTTGGCGATTGACCCTTTATAGGTAATTTGCATCTGGCACTTGGCTTCGCCAGCCCAGACACAGGTGACCCCTTTCGGACATCTGCTATCCGTAGTCACCGATTCAAACTTGATTACCAGTTCCCTGTTATTAACGACAACTGTTTGACCCACAGGCAAAATAAACTCTTGCCCCAGAGAAGCTGTGGTCTCATTCGCATTACCCGATGAACAGCCTGCCAGCCAGAAGACAATGATTACCAGAAGGCTAATGCCGCGAAGGACCGATTTCATACTGTCATCTCCGGCTATCTTGACGAGGGACCTCTACGCGCGACGTGTGGTGATGCCAGTATACATACATGGTGCGGGTGAGGTCAATGGCATCGGTGCCGAAGTCCATTCCTATCAATACCGTTCAAAAAGACAATAGCCTCATTAACGGTGTATACTGAGAAAAGCTTGTCATGTTGGCCGGTTGCACAGGCTGGAGGGGGACAGCATGGCCTCAAGACTCTTGACCAAGACCAAGTACCTAAATGGGCTACAATGCCACCGGCTCCTTTGGATGGCGTTCAACCAGCCCGAAAGTTTACCTGCAATAGATATCGTCAGCCAGCATATCTTCGGGCAGGGCAATGAAGTTGATAAACTGGCAAAGAAGCTGTATCCCACTGGTGTCAATATTGCCGCTGTCTCCTTTGTAGACACCATCAACAAGACGAGGGCGCAGCTAGATAAAGGCAGGCCGATCTTCCAGGCCGGTTTCAAAGCGGGTGACTCTTACTCCAGAGTCGACATACTACTGCCCGGTGGCAATGGTGGATGGGAGCTCGTTGAAGTCAAATCCTCGACGCAGGTTAAACCCGAGCACTACCCTGACGTTGCCTTCCAAAGATACTGCTGCGAGAAGGCCGGGCTGTCGATTTCCAAGTGCAGTGTCGCCACGGTCAACAACAAGTATGTGAGAAAAGGAGATGTCGACCCACAGGAGTTCTTTGTCATCGAGGACGTCACCGAGCAGGCGGACAGTGTGGCCGTTGGGATGGAAGATGCTATCGCTGCCATGTTCAAGGTGATCGCTTTGCCTGAATGTCCCCAATTGAACTTGAGCCCAAAGTGCCGAGACCCACGCGACTGCCCGCTGATTGAGGATTGTCAATTATCCCTGCCTGACCACCACGTTCTCACCTTGTACTATGGCAAACAAGCAGGCTATGCTCTACTTTCCCAGGGGGTGCAGTGTATCAAAGACATTCCCGACGGCTTCAAATTGACGGCCATTCAGAGGATACAGAGGGAGTGTGTTCTCACCGATGAGCCACACATAGATGGGGAGGCATTGCAGGTTTTCCTCGGCAATCTGAGATACCCAATAGCTTATTTCGATTTCGAGACGATCAACCCTGCGATCCCACTATACGATGGGATGAGGCCGTACCAGAAGATTCCCTTCCAGTTCTCATTGGTTGTGGTACCAAACGAGGACGCGGAACCGCAGTGTTTCTCATTTCTTGCTAAGTCCGCCGATGACCCTCGCCATGCACTCCTGGCGGAGATGAAAAGGCAGATCCCCGACATCGGCAGCATCGTGGTCTATAACAAGGGATTCGAGGGGCCGATTCTAAAACAACTCGGGGAGTCGTTCCTTGGGTACCGAGAGTGGTTAGACGGCTTAGCCCCACGTCTCTATGACCTGTGGGAACCATTCAAGAAGTTTCACTTTTACCATCCCGAACAGCAGGGTAGTACCTCTATTAAGCATCTGCTTCCAACTCTCACCGGGCGTAGTTATGAGGGAATGGAAATAGCCGATGGCGAGACAGCCAGCGTCCTTTACTGGAATGTAACTCACGAGCCGGCCGCGGAAGTCGAACGGCAAAAGGTGTATTCAGATCTAGAGAAGTATTGCGGGCTGGATACTGACGGGATGCGGTCGATTGTTGAGCGGTTGCAGTGCCTTTGACGTCGTACCCCTGCAGCAGAGGGGGCAGACACTATAGGAGGGATAGGAGTTATGGTCTCTCCGCACAAATAGTGTACGCCTGCGGTACTCGGTGGACAGACAGAGTAAATCAGATGCCAATCCTTTTCCTATAAATAATGGTATAATGTGTGGCAATAATAGAGGAAAAGCCTCGATGATACTTGAACAAGTCCGTAAAGAAGCCTCTGCAAAGCTGGACCAACAAAGAAGAGGTGAGCTTGGACAGTTTATGACACCGTCACACATAGCTCGCTTCATGGCCAATCTGTTTACACCCATTGATCTTAATTCACTATATCTCCTGGATCCTGGTGCTGGAGTGGGCTCTCTATCAGTGGCGTTCCTAGATCGATGGGCTTCCGGAGGTCTCCCACTTAACCATGTGAGTATTACCGCATACGAGATAGACAACATGTTGCGTGAACAGCTCTCTCAAACTTTCTCAGATTACTCATCGAGAAAAAATTTTGCGACACAGATTATGGCGGAGGATTTCATCGAAGATGCTGTCAATCAAATAAAAACTGGGAATCCAAAGCGGTTCACACATGTAATTCTTAACCCTCCGTATAAGAAGATAAACAGCAATTCCCAACATAGACTTTTACTACGGCATGTAGGAATTGAAACGGTCAACCTGTACTCAGCCTTTTTGGCACTATCACTCGAACTCTTAGCTCCAAGCGGCCAGCTTGTGGGAATCATTCCGCGAAGCTTTTGTAATGGGCCTTATTATCGTCCCTTCCGTGAGTTTCTTCTCGAACGGGCAGCGATCCGACATATACACTTATTCGAATCAAGGAGTAAGGCGTTCAGGGATGACAATGTGCTACAGGAAAACGTTATTCTTGCCCTTGAACGGAGCGGCAAACAGGGCGACGTGACTATATCGACCTCAACAGATGACAGTTTCTCGGATATGGCAACCCATAATTATCCATTTGACCATATCGTGTTCCCGGATGATGCAGAGTGCTTCATCCACGTCCCGAGTTCTCCCGAATCAGAAACGGCCGATATGTCGCCTGCGATCCGCTATTCGCTTCATGATTTAGGCATCACTGTGTCAACTGGGCCGATCGTTGAGTTCCGGTCAAAGGAGCACATTCGACACGTGCCTGAAAGGGGAGATGTCCCCTTGCTGTATCCCGGACACTTTACCGGCATGAGAATAAAATGGCCAAAGGCCAGCAAAAAAATACCAAATGCGATCCACCGAAACGCTGATACGGAAAAGCAGCTCTACCCGATTGGTTATTATTGCGTGGTGCGCCGGTTTTCCTCGAAGGAGGAGCGTCACAGAATTATGGCAAGCATAGTTGAGCCCGTAACCTTGCCCAACACTACTATGGTCGGTTTTGAGAATCACTTAAATGTATTTCACGCGAACAAGAAGGGCCTGCCGGGAACCATTGTGAGGGGACTAGCCGTATTCCTCAATAGTACTGTCGTGGATAAACAGTTTCGTCGCTTTAATGGACACACTCAGGTTAACGCAACGGATTTGCGTTCGTTGAAATACCCAAGTCGAAGACATTTGCAGCAACTTGGCCAGCGGACACGTGGTAAGGTGATGGACCAAGATATGATTGACCGACTGATTGGGGAGTTGCAATAGTTTGACTACACGCGAGACACGAATCAGCGAGGCGTTGATTATTCTTCGTAATCTAGGATTGCCCACCGAGCAGCTAAACGACCGAACGGCCATATGCTTGCTTGCATTATTGGACTTGCCAGAGACGAAATCATGGAATGAAGCAACAAATCCAATGATTGGCATTCGCGCTATCTTGGATTTTGCAAGAGAAAAATTGGATCATAACTATGCCGAAAACACGCGGGAAAGTGTCCGAAAATATAGCGTAAAGCAGCTCGTGTCGGCAGGCGTGTTATTACACAATCCCGACAAGCCAGATCGTGCTATCAATAGTTCTGCCAACTGCTATCAAGTTGAATCTAGTGCCCTTACGCTATTCCGAAAATTTGGAGAACAAGATTGGGCGAAAACTTTAGCCGCATACTTGGATACACACCAGACACTAGCTGACCAATACGCACGACGACGAGATATGCACCGAATTCCAGTCAAGATTAAAAAAAGCCAGGAGATCACTTTGAGCTCTGGCGATCACTCTGCCCTGATTCGGGCAATCATAGAGGAATTTGCGCCTCGTTTCATCCCTGGGGGAGAGCTGGTTTACGTGGGCGACACCGGTACCAAATGGGGCTACTTTGACAAACCTTTATTACAATCATTGGGAGTTGAAGTGGGGATCCACGGGAAAATGCCCGACGTTGTCATTTATTTTAGAGAAAGGGATTGGATTGTTTTGGTCGAGGCGGTAGCGAGTAGTGGTCCAGTCGATGGTATACGCCGTGCCGAACTTTCAGAACTGTTCAAAACTTGCACAGCAGGAACCGTCTATGTGACCGCTTTTCCCGACCGTGGCGAGATTATGCACAAGTTTATGAGTGCTGTCGCATGGGAAACCGAAGTGTGGTGTGCCAGCGACCCAACCCACTTAATTCACTTCAATGGTATCAGGTTCCTGGGGCCGCACGAATCTGTTCGATGAATCCAGTCTAAGCACCATACAGGATCGGTGTTAGCAATCTGTCTTATACGAATAAGAAAGGAGTGGATTATGATCATAGATAGACGCGTACTTTCTCAAGATATCAGTTGGTTTCTTGACATGAATGCTAACGGGCAGATCGACTTAGAGCCACCCTACCAAAGAAGGAGTATTTGGAGTCCCAAAGACCGGCGATTCTTCCTGGATACTATCTTCCATGGCTATCCGAGTCCGCCCGTATTTCTTCATAAGCAAGTGGTTGAAGGTAAGACTATATACTCGGTGGTGGATGGTAAGCAGAGATTAGAGACCATTTTCAGGTTTGTCAACAACAGAATTTCGATAGATAAGGGGTACGGCGATACTCGACTAGATGGGAAAAGATGGAAAGCGATAAAAGCTGATGAGACCCTTGCCAAAAATTTCTGGGACTACGTAATTCCAGTAGAACAAACCAACATCATCGACAGTAGTCTGGTTAAAGAGGTTTTCGATAGACTAAACCGAAATTCAAGGAGATTGGTAGACCAGGAATTGCGCCATGCCAAGTTCGATGGGTGGCTCATGAACTTCGTTGATACAGAATCGGATTCCCCTGATTGGGAGAAATTAGGAGTTGTAACCGCAGCCAGAGCCAAGCGAATGAGAGACGTTCAGTTTTTGTCTGAACTTCTGATTGTGCTTTTAAAAGGCAAAGTGGGCGGTTTCGATCAAGAAGAGATAACCGAATACTATGCAACCTATGAGGACCTTGCTGATTTACAGGAGCCATTTGATGAGCACGTCTTAAGACATCAGTGGGATAGAGCCAAAAAGTATTTGCTACAGTTGGAGGAGTTGGGAAGTGTGGCCAACTGCTACGCTAGTGATTTCACAAACTTCTATAGTCTCTGGGCGGTGATATGCCTTAACTTTGATAAACTACCGACGCCGGGTGAGTTCTGCACGAGGTATTCTGCTTTCATGCAAGAGGTTGGGAAATTTAAAGATAAAGATTACTTTGAGAAAGTGCAGAGGGGCGAAGTGAAGCCAACTACTTGCGAGCCTATCAAATATTTCCAGAATTCGATAGGTGCCAGTACTGAACCACCGCAAAGGCAAGGGAGACACAACGTTTTGATGGCAGTGCTCATACAGTAAGGGTGTTTCCATGAAGATTGGGCAGTATTTGAGGGATCTGTACGCCTCTCAGGCCGAGTTATATGGACGGCTACAAGCTAAAGTTGATGACTTCATGGAACAAAATAAGGATCCGAATTGGCATTACATTGGGCGACTTAAGGGAATTGAGAGTTACGCGCTTAAAATAGAGACTGGACGAACTAAGCCGGATGACTTTGAAGATTTCTTCGCTTGCACACTCGTCGTGGAAAACCTCGGATCAATGGCGAAAGCCGAACGGCTTGTCAAAAGAAGATTTAAACTCAAGGAAAGGCGTCCCGAGACTAACACAACCACAACCAAGCCCTCAGATTCATTCCGTTTCGACGATACGCGTCTGTACGTTAGATGGAGAGACAACAAAGAATCTCGACCAACTGGATTAAACGGGTTAATTTTCGAGGTTCAGATCAAGACCTTTTTGGCTCACGCTTGGAGCGTAGCCACTCATGACCTAACTTATAAGACAGATGAAAAGAGCTGGCCTAAGGAACGCATCGCGTTTCAAATCAAAGCAATGTTAGAGCACGCAGAGGTATCCATCGACGAGGCAAAGAAGTTGGCTAAAACCCCTTCCCTTAATAAGACCAACGAGGTTTACCGACGAATCTCAGAAATCATCGACGTTGTTAATGATCTTTGGCCAGCAGAAGCCCTCCCTGAAGACAGGAAACGCTTAGCCGAAAACATCGACCATCTTGTTAAAGGTCTAGGCATCACGTTGGCGCGGCTTCAGGAAATTATCGTTGAAGAGACTAAAGCAGGCAGAGGAACGAATATCACGAGTCTTTCTCCCTATTGCACTATTATTCAATCATTGATAAAGCATGAACCTGATAAGATTTTCGGCTATCTTGATGGATCGCCAAAGGATTTTAAAATATATATGTCCTGTGAACTGGAGCTACCTTCGAGTTGGGACGTCAAAAAAGCTAATAACGCGGTGCTGGATCCGATAAATATGAGCAAATTTATATAAGTACGCATCTATCTATCAGACAGAGAATGAGTAGCCCGGCCTTTTTTTCTTGCCTAACGGAACGAACAGAACGAACTAAGGGTTGCGATGAAGATTTCGTTTAATATGCAAATCTGGTGATTTGGGTAAGGTCAAAGTTAAAGAACTCGGTAACCCAAAAACTATCAAGCTCACAAGAATAGCAGCTTAGTTTGGAATCGATTTCCCCCATTTCTACCATCAGGTCATCGTGTGGGAAATGGTTTAAACCCACGACTAAACGTTTTATGAAGGCCGAAGACAAGACTAATACTAGTCTCTTGCACGTTTCTGAAATTCTCCAACGGTTTTGTCATACATTTTTCTCAAATCGGTGGCAACTTCAACAATATTGGCAACTTCCCTAATCAACGATGGCCACTTCTCAACCAAATAAACGAGTAAATACAATTGTATCTCAAAGAACGTGAACAAACTGCGATAAAAGTAGAATTCATACGTGCCTCTTTGTTGATCTTTAAATAACGAGGCTTCAAAATACCCCTGATTTTCAAGTGACTTATAACTCGGATGGACACCCACTCTTGACAATGCTTTTTTGATATCTAGGGAGACATCTTCGCCAAGCTGGATAGGAACGGGAATCTCGACCTTCTTATTAACGTCTTTTCCGGAAAGAAACCTAATCGCTTGAGAATCCAGGATTGAGCATATGTGAGCATTCTGAAAAGACTCATAGATATCCTAATGAGTCAAGTGTTTCTCTTGACGCCTCCCGTGCTGTTAGTTAAACTGGTTCCTGGGAGATGCTTAGGTTAACACAGGTTGAGGAGCTTCGGCTGCCTCGTATGTCCTGGGTACTAACATCTCCCTCAGTGTCTTTTGCAGCTTGTAATTCCCCGGAGTCTTACGATGCCGCCTTTCCCGGCGTATTTCTTCAGGCACCTGATATTTCGACAAGATTATTTTTCTAGCTTCTTCGTGGCTGACGAGGGTGCCATCTATATCACGAAGCTTGTATGGTTTATCTTCGCGAAGTACTGCTAACACCCTGGACGACAGGTGGCTCATGACAGCGCCCATGGCTTGCATGTGAGTTTTACCGTTGTGTACCATCTCCCGGTAGTAGACACAGGCGAGCTGAGGGTCATGAGCGCGACCTATCCCGCCCGCCTGAAAGAGAGCCCACCTCATGATACTAGGACCAGCTTTGGTCATTCTTAATCCTTTGGCTTCTGAGCCAGCCGACTGACTCGCCCCCGGTACTATCCCGCAGTAATTGGCGAAAGAAGACTGGCTCCGGAAGCGTGCCGGATCTCCTACCGTTGCCAGGAAGATAGGGGCGGTAATGTCGCCAACGCCTGGTATGGTGCGCAGATTATCTGAAGGATGGACTTCCAGATACAGCTTCTCAAGACGTTTGGCTATGGCTGCCGACTCAGCCTCTTCCATCTCCATAAGCCGCAGCTCCCGGGATACCTCATCCTGAAGAGCGGAAAGGAAGTCGCCATCTATCGTCCCAACGGAACTGGACGCTTTATACAGAGTCGCTACTTCCCGGCACGTAAGGTAGACACCGTGGCTTTCTACGAAGGCATCAACTTTGCAGTGCTTTCTTGTCTTGGTCAGGAAGGCGTGCAGTGCTTTCTCGCCGGCGCGGACCACAGCCAGGGGATTCAGACGAGAACGCAGGAAAGCCCTGGCGTGGGCTGACCATGGGTCCGAAAATGCGCTTCGTATCCCCGGAAAATGTCCATCGACAACGGACCCGATCCTCTTCTTGCGACCCGCGATTTCATTCTCCAACCGCCTCCGCTGACGGGCAAGACGCTGGATGGCATAGATTTTGCCCGGTGGAAAGTAAATCTCCTCCAGTTTCTCAGGGTCGATGAAGGGCATCTTGGCCAGTGTAAGAGAGTCTATCTTGTCACTTTTCGATGACCGATTGAGATACTTTCTCAGGGCAACTACCTTCTGCGCCTGGACTCTCACCAGTCGAGAATCAGGATGCCTGGCTTTGAGA
>ORJL010604799.1_pt1 | contig 20979 bp, 13 predicted proteins | sample 1779941 | NCBI WGS metagenome assembly ORJL01 (sample SAMEA104232317, study PRJEB22302) | groundwater metagenome | biome: forest; feature: aquifer; material: groundwater | place: USA | collected 2011-08-07 | depth 5.8 m
ATATATTCTGAATGGTGGAAACAGCAATGTTATACTCTGCGAGCGTGGTATCAGAACATTTGAGCCTGCCACAAGAAATACACTTGATTTGAACGCTGTGCCAATTGTAAAAAAGCTATCCCACCTCCCTATTCTTGTCGATCCAAGTCATGGAATAGGTGTTTGGGAAGGAGTTCTGCCAATGTCACTTGCGGCAATTGCCGCCGGAGCGGACGGTTTGATTATTGAAGTCCATCAAAATCCTTCAGCCGCATTATCCGATGGCTATCAATCATTGAAGCCATCAAAGTTTAAAGAGTTATTAGAAAAAGTACAAAAACTTGCTCCTATTATGGATAGGACACTGACTTTAGAAAAAGGAGTACGCCCCCAATGAGTTTACCGTTACCGGATTCAACCGGACATTTTGGAAAATACGGCGGGCGATTTGTTCCCGAAACGCTCATGTCTGCGTTGTTTGAATTAGAAAAAGCGTATGCTTCCGTTGCAAACGATACCGCTTTCCAAAAACAATTTCATGATTTGTTAAATAATTATGTAGGTCGCCCTACTCCCCTTTACTTCGCTGAACGCTTAACCGGAAAGTATGGCAAAGGTAAGATATACCTGAAACGAGAAGATTTATGTCATACGGGCGCACACAAAATAAATAATACCATCGGGCAAATTCTTCTCGCCAAACGTTTGGGCAAATCACGTATCATCGCTGAAACCGGTGCGGGGCAACATGGTGTTGCAACAGCAACCGTTGCCGCTATGATGGGATTACAATGTATTGTTTATATGGGAACGGAAGATATACACCGACAAGAAATTAATGTCACACGAATGCGATTACTTGGTGCGGAGGTTCGCCCCGTACAATCAGGGAGTGGAACATTAAAAGATGCCATCAATGAGGCATTACGCGATTGGGTGACGAATGTACAGAACACATTTTATGTCATCGGCTCAGTTGTTGGTCCTCACCCCTACCCAATGATGGTGCGAGATTTTCAATCGGTGATAGGAATTGAAGCGAAGAAACAGTTGATGGAACAAGAAGGAAGACTTCCCAATTATCTTGTTGCATGTGTTGGCGGCGGGAGTAATTCCATAGGACTGTTTTATGATTTTTTGAAAGATGATTCTGTAAAAATAATTGGCGTTGAAGCAGCCGGACACGGCGTAGAAACAGGAAAACATGCCGCTACGCTAACAGCAGGGAAACCCGGCGCTTTGCATGGATCGTACAGTTATATTTTGCAAGATGAAGCCGGACAAGTCATTCCCGCACACTCCATATCTGCCGGTTTAGATTACCCCGGCGTAGGACCTGAACACAGTTATTTGAAAGATACCGGAAGAGTGCAATATGTTTCCATCACTGATGATGAAGCAATGAAGGCTTGTTTAGAACTTACACGACTTGAGGGGCTTTTGCCTGCCTTGGAATCATCTCACGCATTAGCTTATCTTGAAAAGTTAATGCCCACGACATTGAAAGATGATTTAATTATATTGAATCTTTCGGGGCGTGGTGAGAAGGATTTAGGAACGATACTTTGCAATTTACCATCAGCAAAGGGAGATAAAAATGAATAACCTTGATAGAACTATTCTTAAAGCGAAAGAGAACAATAAGAAAATACTCTCTCTCTTCGTCACTGCCGGCTTTCCTACACTCGAAACAACAGTTCCTCTCGTTCTTGCGCTTGCTAAATCAGGGGCAGATGTTGTTGAACTTGGCATCCCTTTCTCCGATCCTGTTGCTGATGGTCCTGTTATTCAAGCAAGTTCAGAGATTGCATTGAGGAATGGTACAACACTAACCAAAACGCTTGAGATGGCGCGACAAATTCGTGAGCAGTCACAAATACCGTTAGTGTTGATGGGTTATGCAAATCCAATTTTAGCTTACGGGATGGATGCGTTTCTTTCATCATGCGAGCAGATTGGAATAAATGGTTGTATTATTCCTGATTTACCAATGGAAGAAAGCGAAGAATACCGCACCAAAGCGCGACAGCATGGCATTTCAACAATCTTCCTTGCTACTCCAACAACATCAAACGAACGATTGAAACAGTTAGATGAAATCTCAACGGGATTTTTGTATTGCGTTTCAATTACGGGGGTAACCGGGGAACGCACACAAATTTCCGAACAATCAAAAGAGTTTTTATTGCGGGCAAGAGAACACGTTACGAAGAATCCTCTTTTTGTGGGGTTTGGTATCAGCACGCCTGAGGACGCAAAAAGTATCTCTCAATATGCCGATGGGATTATCATTGGGAGCGCACTTGTAAAGATTTTAAAGAATTCCCCTCAGGAACAAGGAATTAATGAGGCTGTTAAATTTGTACTTTCTATAAGAAAAGGGATTGATTCTTAAAAAAAAATTGATATATTCCAGAAGGGATTCTTTGCCGCAATCTCCAAGAACATTTATCTTTCCGTCTAAGAGAACTATTCTTAGCTGTTGAACACAACTATTAATTTTAAACAAAGCAATGCAAACGAAACTTCGGGTTCATCTAAAAAAATCGGTCGACGATTCATATACAATTTTTATTGGTATGGATATTGCCGATATAGCCGGCCACATCCAATCGTTGAATCTTGGCAACTCTTATTTTGTAATCACTGATTCCAACGTCAATAAGTTTTTCGGTAAAAAGCTAACACAACAATTGGTCAAGACGGGATTAAAAACAACCCTTATTTCTTTTCCTGCCGGTGAGGCATCAAAAACACGCCAAATCAAAAATGCATTGGAAGATAAATTACTTGAATTAAAAGCAGGGAGAGATTCGGTCATCATTGCTCTTGGCGGCGGTGTTGTTGGAGATATGGCAGGATTTCTTGCCGCTACGTTACATCGCGGCATCCCTTATGTCCAAATTCCTCCAACGTTACTTGCTCAAGTCGATAGCAGTATTGGCGGCAAAGTAGCAGTAGATCATCCGAAAGGGAAAAATCTTATTGGTGCATTCTACCAACCTAAAGCAGTATATATTGATAGTAAGGTATTATCAACACTTCCCGTTCATGAGTTTTACTGTGGGATGGCAGAAGTGATTAAATATGGTGCAATATTAGATACTAAGTTTTTTGAATATTTACATAAGAACTCCGATACTATACTCAGCCATGATGAAGCAACACTCAATACGATTATAAAGCGGTGCTGTGAATTAAAACGCATGGTAGTTGAGAAAGATGAAAAAGAAAACGATTTACGAAGAATACTAAACTTTGGTCATACAGTTGGTCATGCAATTGAATTACTCATGAACTATAAACTATCACATGGAGAAGCAATTGCCATCGGCATGATGGTTGAAACAAAAATCTCTGTTTCGATGGGGTTAATAGAACCCGATTCCCTCCCCTGCATGGAATTTCTCCTGAGTATGTATCACCTCCCGACAACTTTACCTCCTCAAGTACAACTTCAAAAATTATTTACGACAACGTTGTTAGATAAAAAGGCAAAGGCAGGAGCAGTTCATTACACATTGCTTGAAGAAATCGGTAAGGCGAAAGTCGGCATTCCACTCACACCAAAAGAAGCATTAACCCTTTACAAACAATGAAATTGTGTTGTTCGATAGCTCCTGCTTCAATGGCAGAAGCTCTTTCCAAACTAAAAGAAGCAGGAAAACAGGCTGATGTTGTTGAGGTGCGTATTGACACACTCGCTGATCTTGATATGCCTCAACTCCTTCAACACCCCCGCCCTCCCGTTATCATAACGAATAGATTAGCAACTGAAGGGGGTAAATTTTCAGGCTCGAATCGCGAGCATCTTAGAATTCTTTCTGAGGCTATTCGCTACGGCGCTGATTATGTTGACATCGAATTTCGATGTGGTATAAAAGCAGTTCAAACGTTACAGGCAATATCCAAAAAAACTAAGATCATTGTATCATACCACAACTTTGATAAAACTCCCCACAATATTCTTGATAAATATGAGAGAATGAAACTTGCAGGAGCAGATATCATCAAAATTGCCACCATGGCAAATGATATAACAGATAATTCTATCATTTTCAATCTCCATCAGAAGGCAAAAGCTGACAACAGGAAAATTATTGCATTATCAATGGGTGAACGGGGACAAATAAGTCGAATCCTTCAGGGAAAATTTCATGGCTACTTAACATACGCACCACTGAACAAGGAAGAAGCAACTGCACCGGGTCAATATGATATTCAAAATTTGATTAAAACATTTAGAGTTACTATTTTAGGAAAGAAGACAAAGGTATTCGGATTAATAGGGAATCCTGTTTCGCATAGCCGCGGAATTTACTTTCATAATCAAATCTTTACAAAGAAAAAGCTTGATGCTGTCTATGTAAACTTCCTCGTTGATCATCTTCCCCGTTTCATGGAATCATTCAAAGATCTGGCACAAGGATTTAGTGTTACAATGCCATTTAAGCAAGAGATACTTCCGTTTCTGGATTCAGTAGATGCAACTACCAAAGAACTTAACGCAATTAATACCATCATCAAACAGAACAAAAAACTCTTTGGAACAAATACGGATTTATTGGGAATTGTTGCCTGCTTAAAAAAGCGTACATCTCTTAAAGGAAAACGTGTAACAATTCTTGGCACAGGGGGAACAGCGCGAACCATGGCGTATGCAGCATTAACAAATGGAGCAAGTGTTACGTTCGTAGGAAGAGATGTTAAAAAAGCACAACACCTTGCCGATACCCTTGGATGTTCATCAATTGCTCCTGATGCGCTTTCGGAAATTCATACGGATATCTTAATGAATGCAACGAGTGTAGGAATGAATTCCGCAACGGATATTCCTTTCAGTATTCAGAACAACCTTCATGAAAAGATGATCGTATTTGATGCAGTGTATTCTCCCCCGGAAACGCCGCTTCTCAAGGTTGCATCACAAAAAGGCTGTACCGTTATTTCAGGTTTAGAATTATTTCAAACACAAGCAAAATTACAATCTAAGTTATTTATTCAAGCGCTATGAGCGAAGTTATGTCCCGGTCGATTCAGACCGTTCACACAGTACATGCTGAAGTTTGTGTTCCTCCTTCAAAGAGCTACACTAACAGAGCGTTGATTGTTGCATCGTTAGCTGATGGTATATCTACGTTATCCAATACCTCAGAAAGTGAAGATTCGATCTATCTAACTGAAGCATTACGGAATTTCGGGATAGGAATCGAGAAAAAAGAACATGAATTAAGTCTTCAGGGAGTGAATGGGAAACCAATTGTTCCGGAAAAAGATATCTTTGTTGGAAATGCAGGAACAGCAATACGATTTCTGACAACATTTTCCTGTCTTGCAAACGGAAACACTATTCTCAGCGGCGATGAAGCAATGCAGAAACGCCCAATCAAAGATTTGCTTGATGCGCTTACGATGGCAGGCATTAAAACAACAAGTGTAAACGGTTGTCCACCTGTTACAATTCACGGTGGAAACTTTAAAGGCGGAAAAATAAGGTTAAATGGCACTGTGAGCAGTCAGTTCGTTTCATCCATCCTCCTTTCTGCGCCTTATGCAAAGCAACCCGTACAGCTTTACATAAAGGGAAAAATGAGTTCAACACCGTATGTAGATATGTCCCTTTATGTCATGCGTTTATTCGGTGCGTATGTTGAAGTCATAGAACCGTACGTTGCATATCAGATTAGCAATAAAGATCAGTATATTGCAGAACCATTCCGGATAGAAGGTGATGCCTCATCGGCATCCTATTTCTTTGCCGCCGCTGCAATTACCGGTGGTAAAGTCATAGTAAAAAATCTCGCTCACGATTCACTTCAAGGTGATATGAAGTTTCTTTATGTTCTTGAAGAAATGGGATGCAGAATATTTAAACATACCGATTCGATTGAAATACATGGCGGAGCGTTACGGGGCATTGATATTGATATGAATGAAATCCCTGACTGTGTTCCGGCTATGGCAATTGTAGCCGCATTTGCACAGGGTGAAACGACAATCACAAACGTTGCACATCTTCGGTTTAAAGAAACAGACAGACTTGAAGCTATTGCAACACAGCTTACCAATATCGGCAGCAAAGTACGTATCAACAAAGATGGATTAACAATTTATCCACAAAAATTGCATGGCGGTACAATCGAAACGTATAAAGACCACCGTATTGCGATGAGTTTCGCTGTTGCAGGATTACGTGTACCCGGTATAGAAATATTGAATCCATCGTGCGTAAAAAAATCATTCCCAAATTTTTGGGAAGAATTTAAACATTTAGAAGAAAGTAAGTAGTAATGGCAGGAAATTCACTCGGCAAGTTTTTTCGGATAACAACGTTTGGAGAAAGCCACGGAAAAGCGGTTGGCGTTCTAATTGACGGTGTTAAACCTAATCTTGAATTTTCAATCGAACATATTCAAGCAGAATTAAATAGACGCAGACCGGGACAAAGCAGTGTCACCACTCCCCGCAATGAAAGCGATCAAGTGTTCATCCTCAGCGGCGTGTTCGATGGAAAGACGCTTGGCACACCAATTTGCTTGCTTGTGTGGAACAAAGACCAGAACTCAAAAGCATATAACGACATTAAAGATTTATTCAGACCCGGTCATGCGGCATATACGTACCTATCAAAATACGGCATTCAAGATTACCGCGGTGGCGGCAGATCATCGGGCAGGGAAACAATCGGGCGTGTAGCTGCGGGAGCAATAGCGAAACAAATTCTTGCAAAATATGGTGTTCAGGTTATTGCCTATACAACTCAAGTAGGAACAATTAAAGCAAAGAATAATAACTATTCTTTCATCGAAAAAAATCCTGTTCGATGTGCTGACCCAGCAGTTGCTAAGAAAATGGAACGGAAAATACTTGCCGTTAAAAAGGACGGAGATTCCATCGGAGGAATAGTTGAAGCAGTAGTAAAAAATTGCCCTGCCGGGCTTGGTGAACCTGTATTCGATAAAATCGAAGCGGATTTAGCCAAAGCATTAATGTCCATTCCTGCTATAAAAGGATTCGAAATTGGGTCCGGTTTTGCCGCCGCTACCATGAAGGCAAGCGAACATAACGATGAATTTTATAAAGATAAAAAAGGGAAAATCCACACGAAAACAAACTACGCCGGTGGGATATTAGGCGGAATTACTAACGGTGAGGATATCGTCGTTCGTGTTGCCGTGAAACCCCCTTCTTCCATCCTCAAACCACAGGAAACTGTTGATACCAAAGGAAAGAAAAGAACAATCAAAGTTGAAGGGCGACATGATCCCTGTCTCTGTCCCAGAGTTGTTCCTGTTGTGGAGTCGATGATTTCATTAGTCTTGGCAGACCATCTCATGCGACAAGCATTTACTGAAACCAAACCATCTATCGTACGACTTCGAGAAGAAATCGATACGATTGATGATATGCTCATTCTCCTCATCGGCGAACGAATGGAACTCGTTCATGATGTTGGAGTGTGGAAACGAGAGAACAACAAACCCATCCACGATAAAAAGCGGGAAAGTCAAATTCTCAATAAACGAAAAAAACTTGCCGAGCAAGGCGGGATTGATGGAGAATTCATAAAAACACTCTATCAACACATTCTCAATTACGGAAAAATTATTCAAGAAACAGTATGAAAAGCGAAGTAGGATTAATCGGCTACGGTAGATTTGGGAAATTAGCCGCCCGAAAATTAAAAAAATATTTTAAGATGTGTGTCTATGATCCTCAGCCAATGAGGACAAACGAAGAAGGAATTGATGCTGTAACACTGGAAGAAGCGGCAGGTAAAGAACTTGTTATCTTAGCTGTACCGATTAACAAGATGCCATCCGTTCTAAAATCGATTGCACCCTTAGTAAAAAAAGATTCACTCATTTGTGATGTTTGTTCGGTTAAAGAACAACCGGCGCAATGGATGCTCAACCTTTTACCACCGCATGTATCAATTTTAGGGACTCACCCGTTATTTGGGCCTGATAGCGCCACGGTAAACTTATCCGGAAAAATTATTTTCTTCTGTCCGATACGGATAAAAAGAGACATGTTAGAACAAATAAGAACTCCTCTGCTTCAACAATCACTTATCGTCCACGAAATTTCACCAACCGAACACGACCTCTTGATGGCAAAAACACTCTTTGTTACTCAACTTGTCGGAAGATCTCTGGTTAGCCTTGAGTTGCCGAATACGATGTATTCAACACAAAATTATAAACATTTGAGAGAAATTGTTCAAGTTGCAGAGAATGATACTGATGAATTATTTCTCGATATGTTTCATTACAATCGCTATGCAAAAAAAGCATTCCAGAAATATATACAAGATTCAAGAAAGCTTTCTCTCCAATTAGAACCTATGGGCGCATAAACCATGTAGAATGTCCTATCTTGAAGTGTCGATGTAGGTCATTTATACATCATAAAGGGGAATTCATCCATCCTCGAAGATAAATGAATATTTAACCTTAAAAAGGTTGAATTTTATCTCAAGATTCCGTATTTTTTCGCAATAGAAAGGTCGGAGTTCCTTGGATATAAAACATATAAATTTAATACTAATAAGGGGCGTTTTAGTATCCATCCTGTCACTCATAACAGGAAATGTGCTCGCGCAATCATTTAACTTTGAGGAGGATTGGCGATGGTCTCATTTTACGACTGAGAGCGGATTGCCTTCCAATAATATTATGCAAACTGACGAAGCAGGTGATGGAGTGATATGGGCTGTCAGTCTTAATGGATTAGCTTGGTTCGATGGGTACACGTGGCATATCATGGATGAAAAATCAGGATTGCCATCCCAGCATGTATTGGGAATGAATTATTTCGGGCCTGATAGTAATATCATTGTAAGTTATGTCGACAAAACATTTATCGGAAATCGTCGATCCTTCCATCAACTTGAAAACATTCGACATATAGAATGCATGACAGCGTTCAATGATAAATTTGTTTTTATCAGTACGAATTATGAATTCTGCACCTACAAAAATGGAACCATCAATGTTCTCCGTCAGAATGCACAGGAACTTTATCCGAATAATTTTGGTGATATATGGTTTACTGCTGACTCCGGTTTATATTTTCTATCAAAAGATAATACCATATCTCAAAAATTAAACGTTCACAATAATTACATCAGACTTAATTTCGTAGATGAAAATACCCGGAGAAGCGGACTTCTTGTTATTGACAGACCAACAGAATTGGAAGGGATATGGGAATGGGACAGCACACGGGTCTTAAAACAGAACACAACTGAAATTGGAAATAATATCGTCACTTTCGCGATCAATGAACAAAACGATGTTATTTGTGTGTATAAATCCGGACTTGTCCGGATGAGACGAAATAACAGGTGGTTTACCCCGCCTTATGTTTCATCGCAATTGCGACATTCAAAGTATTTAGTCTTCAGTAAGAATGGAGACTTGTGGGTAACGACCGATGAAGGCGTTTTTCTCTATCGAACAACGAATTCATTGTGGACCTACCACACCTATAACGCATTGGATTTACGAAATAATATTAATGAGATACTCTATCTACAAAACGGGGATATATGGTTAGGAACAGGAAATGGGCTTGTCATCGAACGGGCAAATGGAACTGAGGAATGGATTAAACAAATAGACGGAGTTCATTTAGGTGCAGTAACAGGTTTGGAACAGGCTAATGACGGTGCTATTTGGTTAAGCAGTGGTTCAACTTTTTCCGGAACATTCCGTTGGGATGGAACACATTGGAAGCACTTCGATATAGGTAAAGACCCGGCGAATACAATGTTCCACAAGATCCGTAAAGATAAAAAGGGAAATCTCTGGTTCCTTGGCCTTGCACGACAAGGATTCAGAAAGAATGTCGAACAACCGGGAGTGTATCTGTTACAGAATCAGAAATTTATTGCCTGGAGCGATATCCATCACCTCCCCAGCAAACGTGTATATGCGTTTGCCGAGGGACCCGATGGCTCATACTGGTTTGCAACAAATACAGGAATTTTTTGCTGGCAATCTACAGAAAGTAGCAGTGGTAACGATTCATGGAAACAATGGACAGATGCTAAATCCGGATTACTGTCTCCTCGTGTGTTTACATTAGATGTTGATAAACAGGGCAATGTCTGGTTTGGTCACGGTATTGGGTTTGTTGGTTATGGACTTGGTAAAATTAATACATCCGGCACAATATCATACTTCTCGATTAAAGATGGATTGATAGAGGATCATGTGAATGATGTAACATTCGATTCTTCAGGAACACTATGGATAACAACGAACGGTGGATTGAGTAGTTATACTAATGGTGTATGGACAACTATCGGTGAACGCAACGGATTGACATGCCCGCTTCTTTGGCCCGTAAAACCATTAACTGATAAGGTTTTAGTCGGCACAACTGGACAGGGACTTGCAATTTTCAATCGAAATGCACTCAGCGCTCCACCCCCTACAATTCGCCTCTCAACTCCGTTCGTTGAAGAATCAAAAGTATTTCTAAGCTGGCAACCTTATGGTTATATGGGAATACCATCTCAAAACAATATTCTAACCCGCTATAAATTTAACGACAATAATTGGTCAAGTTGGAGTACAAATCGTAATTTAAGAATGAATGATCTTGCATCCGGCACCTATACGTTTCAAGTTCAGGCAAGGGACATTTACGGACAATTTGTTGAAAATGGAAGCCATGCCTCATTTACTATCCTCCCTCCTTTATGGAAAAGACCAATATTTCTACTTCCTTCGGTTATCGTTGCCTTCGCTTTTCTTTCTTTATCATACAGTTATTATAATAGAAAACGGAGAAGCGATATTGCTTTAAAAAAGAGTGAAGAAAAATTCAGAGTTGTATCGGAAACGACCCCGTCTGCAATCTTTATTTTTAATGAATCATCCATCCTGTATGTCAATCCATCCGCTGTCCAGCTCACAGGATACCAACTCGATGTACTACTGCGGATGAGAATTCAAGATATTATCCACCCTCAGTTCCACCATCTTTTTAATGATCATAAAGACATAGTGTCAAAATTACACCATGCAGAAATCAATCTCATTCAATTTGACCAAACCGAACATTGGATTGAAATAACGACAAACAAAATTCTTTTTCAAGGAGATGATGCAATTCTTGCTGCCATGTTTGATGTCACTGAACGAAAAAACAGTGAACTTCAACTACGCACTCTTGCATTCGAATTATCACGAACTGAAGAACGCGAACGCAGGCATCTTGCCTCCTATCTACATGATACGATAAGTCAAAACCTTGCATTTCTTAAACTGAAGTTTAGAGCGTACACAAAATCCGATACTACTCAGGAATCCGAAAAACGTGCTGAAGAAATGAAAGGAATTATTGAAAACCTCATTCAGGATTCACAGACACTCACGTTTGAGTTAAGCCCGCCTATTTTAGTTGAACTTGGACTGAAAGCCGCTTTAGACTGGCTATCAGAGCGAATTCTTGAACGACATCATATACACTGTATCGTGCAGTATGATGTAACGAATCTCATCTCGTATGAAATTCAGTCATTACTTTTTCATTCTATTCAAGAATTGACGACAAATGTAGTAAAACATGCAAAGGCAACTGAAATAATTATTTCTGTAACAACTGAGAAAGCATCGACTATCGTTAGCGTTCAAGATAACGGAATCGGGTTAAAGGAAATACCATCATCACAGACAATAGGAAAAACAAACGGTTTTGGAATATTCCATATCCGTCAGCGTATGAATGCATTAGGCGGTACTCTTGTGTTTCAAAATATTCTATCGGGTGGAAGCCGAGTAACAATTACTCTTCCTTCCAGTCTTTCTTCAGTTTACAATTGAATTTTGATAATTTTCATTTTTTTTATATAACTTAAAATTTTCTTGATGCAATTAAACATATTTAGGTTACTATTGTTTTCCGGTTTGCTCGGTACTTTTCTTTTTGTAGGAAATAGTTTTGCGCAATCCTTTAATTTCGAAGAGGATTGGCGCTGGTCACATTTTACAACCGAAAGCGGATTACCAACGAATAAAATAGCACAAATTGAAGAAGCCAAAGATGGCACACTCTGGGCAGTGGGTATCCACGGACTTGCTTGGTTTGATGGCTACAATTGGATAAAAGTTGACAGTAAGAATGGGTTACCTTCTGAACAAATATTGGGTATTAATTACTCCGGTCTGGATAGCTTAACACTTGTCTGCTTTGCTAATAAGACTTTTTGGGGTAATCGGGATTACTTTCATCCATTTAAAAACATCCAAAAAGTTCTGAGTATAGCTGCCTTTCAGAAAGGATATATACTCATAAATGAAAATTATGAACTTCATTTTTATCAAGATGGATCATCATGGAAATTAAGAGAAAATACTTATGAAAGTTTCCCAAATCGATATGGAGATATCTGGTTTACTTCAGATTCCGGGTTATATTTTTTATCTCATGATGGTGAAACAACAAGAAAATTGTTTTCAAATACTTATATCAAATTGAATAAGGTTGTTGAGAATATTCAAAAGAATGGCATGCTCGTGATTGAGAGGCCCATGGAATTAGAGGGTATTTGGGAATGGGATAGCACACGTAGTCCCAATCATAATGTAATTGAAAACGGTAAAAATGTTATAACATTTGCCATTAATGATCGTAATGATGTTATTTGCGTTTATAAAACCGGACTAGTTCGAATTCGTCAAAACAATAATTGGTTCACTCCCTCATATGTTCCATCCCAATTAAAAGAAAGTAAGAGATTATTTTTCGATAAAAATGGTAATTTGTGGATCGCTTCAGATGCAGGAATTTATGTTTTTCGATCACTAAAAACTTTATGGATAAATGATGAACATATTTCATTTGATCTCAAAGGCAATATAAACGAAATATTGCCATTAAAAAATGGTGATCTTTGGCTTGGAACCGGAAATGGAATTGTAATAAAGCATAAAGATGGAACTCAAAAATGGATTCCGGAAATAGATGGTGAAAAAATAGGAGCAATCACAGGATTGGCACAGAGCAAGGACGGAATAATTTGGATTTCAAGTGGGTCATCATTTTCAGGGACATATTCATGGGATAATAAGCACTGGAGACACAATGACATAGGAAAAAATCCAAAAAATACTATGATTCATAAAATTAAAACAGATAAACATGGTAATTTATGGTTTCTTGGATTATCACGACAAGGATATCAACCAAAAAGTGAACAGCCTGGCGTATTTCTTTATCAAGATAGTACTTTTATACCTTGGGGAGATATTCATCATCTTCCAAGTAAAAGAGTTTATTCTTTTTCGGAAGGACCCGATTCTACCTATTGGTTTGCAACCAATACAGGTATTTACAAATGGAAAGGATTGAAAGATACTCTTGATGATTGGCAGCAATGGTCAATGTATGAATCGGGATTATTAGCTCCAAGTGTCTTCACGCTGGCAGCTAATGAAAAAGGGGAATTGTGGTTCGGACATGGAATTGGATTGGTTAGTTATGGACTCGGAAAAATTGATACAATCGGTAGTATATCCTATTATACAATAAAAGATGGCTTAATCGAAGATCATGTTATTGATTTGGCATTTGACGAACAAGAAACTTTATGGATTACCACGGATGGCGGATTAAGTAGTTATCGAGATGGAATTTGGACAACGCTTGGCAAGAACACAGGGTTAATATATCCTGTATTATGGCCCGTTAAACCTCTCTCTGATAAGGTCTATGTAGGTACTGTTGGAGGGGGTCTCGCAATTCTTAATCGGAAAGCCTTAACTTCGGTCCCATTGAGAATTAGTCTCTCCACCCCCTATGTCGAAGAATCAAAAGTCTATCTCACATGGAAAACCTTTGGGTTCATGGGCATCCCATCTCAAGAAAACATTCTCACCCGCTATAATCTCAATAACAATGGTTGGTCAAGTTGGAGCACGAATCATTCGCTAAGTATGTACAATCTTGAACCGGGTAATTACACATTTCATGTTCAAGCGAGAGACATTTATGGACAGTTTGTTGAAAATGGAAGCCATGCATCTTTTACGATTCTACCGCCGTTATGGAAAAGACCAATATTTTTCCTTCCCTCTACTCTTGCAGGTATTGCTTTTCTCTTTTTATCTCTAAGCTATTATGTTAGGAAACGGAGAAGTGATATTGCATTAAGAAAGAGTGAAGAAAAATTCAGAGTTGTATCGGAAACTACTCCTTCTGCAATCTTTATTTTTAATGAATCATCTATCCTCTATGCCAATCCGGCGGCAATTCAACTTACCGGATATCAAATTGATGCTCTACTTGAGATGAAAATTCAAGATATTATTCATCCTCAGTACCATCATCTTTTTAATGATAAGAATACCATCGTATCAAATCTCCACCACACAGAAATCAATCTCATTCAATTTGATCGAACCGAACATTGGATTGAAATAAAAACAAACAAAATTCTTTTTCAAGGAGATGATGCAATTCTCGCTGCCATGTTTGATGTCACAGAAAGAAAAAATAGCGAATATCAACTCCGCACTCTTGCATTCGAATTATCACGAACTGAAGAACGCGAACGCAGGCACCTTGCTTCCTATTTACATGATACGATAAGTCAAAATCTTGCATTCCTTAAACTGAAATTCCGAACGTTTGCAAAATCATCTCCTGAACCTGAACAGAAGGTCGAGGAAATGAAGGCGATTATCGAAAACCTTATTCAGGATTCACAAACACTTACGTTTGAATTAAGCCCACCTATTTTAGTAGAACTTGGGCTTAAAGCCGCTTTAGACTGGTTATCCGAACGAATCCTTGAACGACATGGGATACAATGCATTGTCCATTATCACGTAACGGCTCTCATCTCCTATGAAATACAATCATTACTCTTTCATTCTATTCAAGAATTGACGACAAATGTAGTAAAACATGCTAAGGCAACACAAATCATCATTTCCGTTGCAACGAGCAACTCCTCAACAGTCATCATTGTTCAAGATAATGGCATCGGGTTTAATAAAATACCATCATCGCAAACAATTGGCAAAACAAACGGATTTGGATTATTTCATATCCGCCAACGTATTTCCGCTTTAGGCGGTACACTGAAATTCCAGTTTGCTCAACCAACGGGCAGTCAAGTCATTATTTCTATACCATATATACACACGGAGGGATCCCTTGAATAACTTACTTATTAACTACCATGAAACCACCATACTTCTCGCCGACGATCATAAAGTAATGCGGGAAGGATTAGCAAGCCTGATCATGAATGATTTTAAAATGACTATTGTCGGTCAGGCAGAAACCGGAAGCGAAGCAATACGGCTAAGTGCAGAAATTAAACCACAGTTAGTGCTCATGGATGTTTCAATGCCGGATATCAATGGAATTGAAGCAACGCGGTTAATACTCCAACAACAACCTTCAATAAAAATTATCGGGCTTTCGATGCATGCCGATAAGCGTTACATCATGGAAATGATGACCGTGGGAGCCGCCGGGTATTTATTAAAACATTCCGCCGCTGATGAATTAGAATGGGCTATTAAGGAAGTCCTTAGGGGACATCGTTATATTTCTCCCGCAATAACGGGTATTGTTCTTAGCGAGTTTTCCGATGGAAAAAACTCTTCTACGAATTCAAAAAATACAGTAGAAACTAATGGACTCACCCTCAGAGAACGAGAAGTACTCATGCTACTTGCAGAAGGAAAAACTTCAAAAGAAATTGCAACACTTTTGAATCTCAGTGTCAAAACTACTGAATCTCACCGCACTAATATCATGTCAAAATTAGGCTTGTTCAGTATCGCAGAATTGACAAAATATGCAATACGAGAAGGTTTAACACCTTTAGAAAATTAACTGTATCGTTTAGAATAAGGGTGGTTCTAAAAATTATCTCGGCTCCACACTACGCACTCTGCGAGTGTGCAGTGTGCTCAATCCTATTTGATTTCGTGGTTCTATGAGGACGTAGAACCGAGCATAAAGGGTTATTAGAACCACGCATAATTCTATTAGTCTTTTCGTTTATTCTCTCTCTTGCTCTTCCTTCATCATCTCACCTTTCAGATTAATACATAAACTACCAAGATTCGTCATCATTCTTAGTTTATTGACGAGTTTATCGCAAAATACTTACCCTCTAAGGTTTTTAGAAGGCAAAAATCAGGGTTTCCCCTATTGATGTACTACTTTAATTCACGTAAATTAGTACTGTAATATGCTTCATGATCGATTCATAGTGTGATCAATTACTCCTTACATACATTGAAATAAGTGATTTGAGATGAAGAGAGGAAAGGGGCAGTCAGTAAGAAAATCATGATGTAAACTAAATAAACGGTTTACGTGAAAGAGGGCTCATACCATGATCAACATACAATCTGTTCTTGGCAGGTCTGGTTTCTTTTTTTCCTTCGGAAAAAAGGAAACCGGATCAATTTATAATAACATAGGGATACCATGAAGTGCGAGAAACTAATAACCCTTCTATTGCAGAACTAACTGAAATAGAAAATAGTATTCTCCGTTATATCGCTGAAGGGAAAAATATTGGACAGATATCCTTAATTCTTTCGACTTCAGTCGAAGAGATTGAGATATCAAAACAAAATATAATGGAAAAGTTACAGCTTTTTACTGTAGCCGAGCTAACAAAAAGCGCTATACAACGCGGCTTAACCTCAGTTCTCGAATAGAACTTTTTTTACTTACATATCCAAATGTAATTGTCTCTCCATCCTCAATTACATCCATGCCTGTCAAGGGCAAATAAAAATTTTTTTGAATTCGGCTTCGGTTCTGAACAAGGGGATAACGAGGCCGGATTTCATTTTAAACCTACCGCAATACTCATCTATCAACTCTTTTCTATCAAATACCTCCCATATTTAATTTAACTCCAATTAAGTAGGGGTTTCCCCTACTCTATATCACTTTTTCTAAGGTTTTTCGTAACCATCTAAGGTTTTTCGAAGTGTAAAATCAGGGATTTCCTGATTGATATTGGCCTGCCAAACATATATATTTCTCATCATTATTACGTAATATTTATACACAGATTATATTTACCACTGTTTTGATTAAAAAAAACGTTGATATATAATAATTTCACAATTATCATAATAATTAAACATTTTATCGTAGATAAATGGTTATATAACCCATTGTTTATCATATTTGAAATACATAGTTTTCGATAATAGCTAAAATATTGGAATATATACATAATTTATACGGCTGATCGTCTTCTTAAATGGCACGTAATATGTATGTAATTTCGCGATATAATATCACTAATCTCATCACAGTTCAAAAAAACAAAAGGAAAAAACACTCAAAAAACAAAACATTCGTAACTTTTTCGAGAGTATATGTTACAGTCTATATGTACATTTCAACTGTAACGTAACAACACAGCGTAACAATACTATATCTGAACATAGAAACGATACCCTCTGTTGCATTTATTTAAAATTGGAACGATTACTGTAATCTGATTCTATGTAAACTCTCGTCACCTGAAATGTTCACATATAATTAATTCATTTTCAAACATATTAATTTAGGAACATAGTTATGCGTTACATATTTAACCTGATATTATGCTTTTTATTTATTAACGTCCTGTTCGGACAATCGTGGACTTCTCTGAATGGACCTCCATCATTTAAAAATATTTATGATATTGCTATAGAAAATTCCGGAAGTAAGCTCTTTGCTACAGATTCTAATTATGTATTATACTCTTCTGATTCCGGTGCATCATGGGGACAGTTAGCCGGAACTAGTTCGTTCAAAAACACTCGTGCAGTTTTAAGTAAATACGATAATCCAAATTTTATTTTAGTTGCAAGTCCGACGTTTTTTAAGAAATCTACAGATGGAGGATCGAATTGGAGTGCTGATATAACTACAACGGCTTATCCTAAATCCATGGCCACATTTCGAAATCCGGGAAACAGTAAAAGGTTCATTGTCGGTGGCGATAATCAATCAGGGAAAGTTGCTATTTATTATACACAAGATTCAACAGCAAATTGGTCAGGTTGGAACCCGGGCTTCAATGCTAGGGTGTATGATATTGCAACATATCCCGTTCACAGAGCAGACAGCAATAAATTTCTAGTTGTTGCAGGATCATCTTATCACTCAACATCACCTACCGGTTCAATTTGGTATACAACGGATAGCACAGGACTTAAATGGTATAAAACCACGGATCAACCTGTCTCGGGTAAACCAATCACAGCAGTGGCAATTCAGGATACGGGAAACTGGTATAAATTATATGCAGGAACATCCGATGGCAAAGTATATAAAAGCATCGGTGTTAACAGTAATTGGTACCAAACGACTGCACTTCCTGATGTTGGCACTGATACAATCAGGTCTATAGTTGTTGATTCGCTCGGCACACTATATGTTCTATCTGAACGTTTCCTTTACCGTTCTACAAATGGCGGCACAAACTGGACAACTGTTATTTCCGGTTTAGTTGATCAGAATTTATTTAGCCTTGCAATTAATCCCAAGAACTCAAATCGTCTCTATCTTGGATCAGCATCATTTTTATATGGCTCAGCAAACCAAGGCGATAACTGGAGTACAATATCGGGTGGAGCTACTGGCATACTCCCTGTATTATCAGCATTCTCTAACAATAATTCGATAGGATCTATAATAGATGATTCCCCAATTTATAGTTCATACTCAGCATCTCAGTGGCAATTTGTAAGACCTGGAACAAAAGATGAAACGTTTGTTTCAAACTCGATTTTCTATAATTCATTAAATGGAGCAAATCCATACGTCTTTATTGCAGGCAGTACAAGTAATAAAGAACGACTTTACAGAAGCACTGATGGGGGCAGTAGTTTTGATTCAGTGGGCCAATTTACTTCATCAGCTACAGCCTCGGGCTATTTAGGCTCAACTGCTGACCCTAATAATGTATCACATATCTATGCCTTTGGAAATCTTCGCTTAAGCAGTACATTTAAAAATTGGTTCTGGTCATCGAATAATGGAGGAACTGGTTCATGGACGCAAACCACAACAGTAATTGGAGGCGGAACGCGCCCCGTAAGTTCTATGGCGTTTACAGGAGGTGCAAATTATACGTTCTTTGCCGGTCTAAATAACTCCTCCGGTTCGGGAAGTGTTGGATTATACCATGTTGCTTCTAGGAGTACAGTAACAGCAATATCTTCTGTAACCCAGAGTGTGAATGCAGTTGCCGTAAATACGAAATTTAACAGCGTTGCTTACGCGGGATCAGCAATCTCAGGAGGAACAGGCGGACTATGGCGCTCAACAAATGCAGACAATGGAACTGCGGCTTCAATTTCATTTACCAACGTCTTTAATTCAGCTGAAGTCAAACGTATCCTCATTGATCCACGATTTACATCAGCTTCAGATAGTTCAAACTGCCTCTTTTGGGTAACGACAGCTGATTTAATATACAGATCAACAAATCGAGGAACCTCATGGACGAATGTAACAGGTACAGGTTTGCCTGCAGGAACAGTAATCAATGATTTACAAAGCGATCCTGTTGATACTAATGTCATGATTATTTCAACCAATAATGGAATTTATAAGCCTCAACTTACTGCTAAACCTATCAATTTACACGTTAATGCGGGCGGTCTGGTTTACTTCTGTTCGGCTCCAACCTTGTATTGGGATGCGGTAACAAGTGCAACCTCATATCATGTTGATGTTTCCACAAGCCCAACATTTACAACCATCTTTGACTCAACAACGACTGCAAGTACAAGCTACACCTTAGTCAATAGCCTTACTTGTGGAACAACGTATTACTATAGAGTTACTGCTATAAATGGTTTTGGAATAAGCCCTTATGGCTTGAATGATTTTACTCCAACAGCACAAGCTCCCTCATTATCATCTCCAGCTAATGGAGCAACAGGTCTCACATATTGTGAGATAATAACTTTGTCTTGGGCCGCTCCCGGTTGTACAACAGGAAATTATGCAATTCAAGTTGCAGAAAATGCAGGCTTTAGCACAGGACTTCAAAGTTTTACTTCCAACTCAACAACAAAAGAAATTACAACTCTTACTTATGGGAAAACATATTATTGGAGAGTGCAAGTTGATGCGGGTGGAATATGGTCATCAACACGATCATTTTCAACTGCTCCTTACACACCACCTGCACCTACAAATTTAACACCTGCAAATGGTATGCTCAATTTTTCTACTTGCGATACAATTCATTTTACTTCATCGCAAGTCGCGAATATTAGTGAATATATTATATCATTCGCAACCGATACGAATTTTACTAACGTGATCAACAACTTTTCTTTTTCTACTAATTCATTTGAAGTCTATATGCCAAGCCTTGGTTTGAGTTCTGGAACGAAGTATTTCTGGCGTGTTGCCGTCAGGGATTATTGCAACCCAGTAGAACTATCACCTTGGTCAGTAGCATGGTCGTTTACAACATCTGTAACTCAAACACATGAAGCGGGGACTCCAACCCTTGTATACCCATCAAATGGAGCTACAAATGTTGCCTCCATGCCACTAACTCTGCGATGGTCACAGACCATTCGAACTGTCGGATATCACTTACAAATAGCAACAGATAATGCATTTAGTTCAATTACAATAGATACCCACACTGACTTTTATACCGATACAATGTTTACAACTAATATACTTAGCGGTTCTACTACTTATTATTGGCGTGTCGAAGCGGAGAATTGCCAATTTGGTGGCGGTGGTTGGTCATCTACGTTTTCTTTTACAACAAGCGGTGGTTCAAGAACAACCAATCAGCCAATTGTTATTGAACAAGAAATGCCACATCAGTATTTACTTGCCCAAAATTATCCTAATCCATTCAATCCGGTTACACAAATATCGTACGCTTTGCCGGAAGATCAATTCGTCACTTTAAGGGTATACGATGTGTTAGGTCGTGAAGTCGCTACATTGGTAAATGAATTCTAGCATGCC
>ORJL011551221.1_pt1 | contig 20979 bp, 21 predicted proteins | sample 1779941 | NCBI WGS metagenome assembly ORJL01 (sample SAMEA104232317, study PRJEB22302) | groundwater metagenome | biome: forest; feature: aquifer; material: groundwater | place: USA | collected 2011-08-07 | depth 5.8 m
AAAAAGGCACAGCAAGTCCGCAGATTGATTAAACAGGATTTTGATAACGCGTTTCGTGAAGTCGATTGCCTCATCACACCAACATCGCCCACGACTGCGTTTAAGATTGGCGAGAAAGTTGATGACCCGTTAACAATGTACCTTTCGGATATTTATACGGTCTCTGCAAATCTTGCCGGCGTACCGTGTATCTCGTTACCGTGCGGTACTGATCATCAGGGGTTGCCGATTGGGATGCAGATATTCGGGAAGCATTTTGGCGAGGAGACGATTTTGAGAGTGGCGGATGAGGTGGAGAACAGTCGTCAGTAATCAGTAAGTCAGTAGTCAGTATAATCACACACGCTTAGGCGCGTGCTACGACTTGAGATTATTGTTATTCTTGGAATGGATTAATGAATAGCTGACAATACATCTCAATCCCACTTGCTGTTATGTTAAAGAGAAGGTATTATGGTTTGGATAATATTGTTCGGTTAGCCATATCCGAATCCCGATAAATCGGGACGCTATAACGAATAAAACCCCGTAAACGGGACTATGTATTCAGTCCGATTTATCGGGCTTTGTTAGTCATAGCGTGACCATTTATGGTCATGCGGAATTAATCCTTAACCTGACAGCATTGCCCTAATTTCTCATCAGAAGGGAATAAAACATTATATAGTAATAAGTTCACAAAAATTTCTTATTTTATAGGCGATTTGAGGAACTCTTCCAAATAATTATTGAAAATATAAGATTATGAGCATTTTAGTTGATAAAAACACAAGAGTAGTCGTTCAGGGTATTACCGGCGGCGAAGGAACATTTCATGCACAGCAAATGATTGCGTACGGAACTAAAGTCGTTGCCGGAGTTACACCGGGCAAGGGCGGTATGCAATACAAAGGCAGTGACCAATATCCATTTAAAAAGCAGGTGCCCGTATTTAATACGGTTGCCGATGCGGTGAAAAATGAAGGGGCAAATGCCTCTGTTATTTTCGTGCCTGCATCGTTTGCCGCAGAAGCGGTACTTGAAGCTATTGATGCAGGTGTAAAGCTTATCGTTACCATCACGGAGGGGATTCCTGCCCGTGATATGGTAAATGTGTACGATCATCTCAAACGTAATGATGTGAGAATGATCGGTCCCAATTGCCCGGGTATTATTACTCCCGGCGAGTGCAAAATAGGGATTATGCCCGGATTTATCCACACACCGGGGAGAATCGGAATTATTTCACGCAGTGGAACGTTAACGTATGAAGCGGTGTGGCAGGTTTCACAGCAGGGTATGGGTCAATCGACCTGTATCGGTATTGGCGGAGATCCGATTATCGGATCAAGCTTTATGGATTTATTGAAATTGTTCAATGAAGACGATAATACCGATGCTGTTATCATGATTGGTGAAATCGGTGGAACCGCAGAAGAAGCCGCGGCAGAATATGTGAAAAAGAATTTCAATAAACCTGTCATAGGATTTATTGCAGGAAGAACCGCACCTCCCGGAAGAAGAATGGGACATGCAGGTGCAATCATTTCGGGCGGTAAGGGCACAGCTGCTGAGAAAATGTTAGCCATGAAAAAAGCAGGTATCCATGTTGTGGAAAGTCCCGCTGATCTTGGTTCAACGGTTGTTAAAGCGCTTGGTAAGAAGGCCGGGAAGAAAACGATTTCGATTCCTAAATCTTCGAAAGCGGCAAAGCCGGTAAAAGCAGTGAAAAAAGCGGTTCCTAAAAAGAAGGTTGTTGCGAAGAAGAAAAAGTAGAAAATGTTTTAACGATGTCCATGAACGTTCAAGGCATCGACAACTTGTGAGTGTTCTTTGTGGTTGGGGATTGTGGCAAAGCCATCCCTTTGGGTCTTCACCATTCCGCTGATACATGATGCGGAAATGGTTCGCAATGACATTTATTTTTTATTGAACAATCACAAAAACGAATTTCCATTTTGTATAACAGTTAGAATAGATGTTTATCCTATGAATCACTCTGAACGATTTCTGAAACTTGTTAACGACGCGAAAGAGAAGATACGACAGACAACGCCGGAAGAAGTGAAGAAGAAATTTGATTCCGGTGAGAGTGTTGTACTTGTTGATATTCGCGAAGATAACGAGTGGGATCGCGGGCATATTGTGGGAGCGATTCATCTGGGAAAGGGAATCATTGAACGGGATATTGAACATCATATACCAGATTTGAATACCGAAATAATTTTATACTGTGGCGGAGGGTTTCGTTCCGCACTTGCTACCGATAATTTAGAAAAAATGGGATACACGAATGTGGTCTCGATGGATGGCGGCTGGCGACGATGGAACGAATTAGAATTTCCAATTATATCATAATTTATTAACAGAAAGAAGAAGAATGATCGAACGAACATTAGCAATCCTAAAACCGGATTGTGTGAAAAAAAATCTTATTGGTGAAGTAGTAGCACATATTCAAAAAGCCGGTTTTAAGGTAGTTGCATTAAAGAAGACCCGTTTAACGAAGGAAACAGCAGGCGGATTTTATGCAGTTCATAAAGGCAGACCGTTTTACGATAGTTTGGTTGAATTTATGAGTTCAGGGGCATGTGTACCCATTGCATTAGAAAAAGAGAATGCAGTTGCCGATTTCCGTACACTGATTGGCGCAACGGATCCTAAAGAAGCGGCGGCGGGCACAATCCGTGCGTTATATGCCGATAATAAGGGAGAAAACATCATCCACGGCTCAGATTCGGCAGAAAACGGCAAAATCGAAATAGGATTTTTCTTTTCTTCGCAAGAACTTATTTCTAACGAATAATTCACAGAAAAGGGGATTGTAGGGTGATATATAACATTGATTTAATCAGTGTTATTTCCTATCTTACCTAAATACGATGCACGTAGATAGTTTTCCTATATTCAACATGGAAAAAGGGAATTTGCCATGAACAAGACAATGAATGTAACAATTTGGTTAACGGTTCTTTTGTTTGGAATGATGTTAACGTCATGCGAAACAGAAGATGAACCTGTAAAGTTACCGGCTAACATAACTAAATTTAAAGCGACTGTTCTTTCATCAAACCAGATTCAATTAACCTGGACTGATAATTCAGATAATGAGGATGGATTCAGGATTGAGCGCGCGCGCTTCGATTCACTGTATTATACTTTCTTAACGTATGTTGATGCGAATGTAACATCGTACACAGATACGGGACTTCTCCCGATGACGACGTATATATATCGTATCTATGCGTTTAATACAGCAGGCAATTCCCGCACGTTATACTTTACCGGTATGACATTCCGCGCAAACATCACTCCTAATCCTCCACTTCAGTTACGAGTTGTTCCCGTAGGAGATACAAAAGTCTATCTCTCATGGCAGGATAATTCAAGCAATGAGGATGGGTTTAAGCTTGAACGTTTGGCGCCGGGATCGCCGGCATTTTTCGGGTTAGATACTGTTGCAACAAATATTGATCATTATGAAGATGCTGATTTAATCACGAATAGTACATATCAATATCGTGTGCGATCATATAATGAAGTTGGCGGGTCAGAATATTCAAATGTGGTTACCATTGTACCGGGAACCAACGTTATCCTACCGCTTGCCCCATCGAATTTATCCGCAATGCCTGTTTCGGCTACACAAGTGGAATTAGCATGGAATGATAATTCTTCTAATGAATCGAGTTTCAAGTTAGAACGCGCTCCTATTGCAACATCGTTGTATGTTGTGATAGCAACGTTGCCAAGTGGCACAACAAACTATCGCGATAAAAATCTTAGTTATTCAACCGGTTATTCGTATCGGGTTCAGGCGACAAACAGTATTGGTAATTCAGGCTATTCATCTCCTGCAGATGTTATTACGCATGATTTAAGCGGACCGCCAAATCAGCCAACGAATTTACGCGCACTTATTAAATCTTCGACACAGATATGGCTCGAATGGAATGATATGTCGGCAAATGAAGATGGATATTATATTGAGCGGGCTCCCGGATTAACCTCGGATTTTGTTCAAATTGCTACAGTTGTTGCCAATGAAACAACGTATCAGGCGAAAGGATTATCCCCTTCAAGCTCTTATTCTTTCCGTGTAAGGGCGTTTAATCAAAATGGAACTTCAGCATATTCGAATAATATTTCGCGGACAACACCCGCTCTGAGCGGTACACCAGCGGCTCCTTCCCGGTTAACATGGGATGGCGGAGGAATAACGGCAACATATCTCCGGTTTAAGTGGACGGATAATTCGGCTAACGAGGATGGATTTTATATAGAGCGTGCTCCGGGCGGAACGAATAGTTACGTACAAATAGCGAATGTTCCGGCGGGCACAGGGTCGTATACCGATGATGAAGTCCAACAATCAACATCATATAGTTACAAGGTTCGCGCGTATAATTTGGCAGGTACATCAAGTTATACAGCAACAATTACCGGTACAACGTTGAGCATGACAGAGACACGATTTATTAACGGTTCTTCTCATGCAATTGTCTCATTAGTAGTTGATGGAATTGAATATTTAATGGCTCCACAGGAAATTCCGGTAGGGAGTTATTTACCGATTCCCTTATCAGCCGGACGCCATGATTATTCGATGAGAAACGGCTATTGGAGCGGTTTGATGCCGATGCCGATTTATTCGGATACAGGACAATTTATTCAGCAGGAAAATGTGAGCGGTTCAGTAGGGTTTACCGATCCGACAATTTATCAAGTATTGACGAAGTTTAAGTATTCCGGATTCTGGCAAGCGAAGTATAATTCGGGATTAGATAGTTTAGCATTCCGGTTCTTCTCGGATGGTACATTCTTCTATTACGAAAAGGGATTCCAGAAGAAGACAGGATTATATAGCATTAATCAGTATAACGCTTCCAGCTACACCATCTTGTTCTCAACGGGTGATTTTGAAGGCACACTTTCAGAACAGCCGGGGAATGATTTCTTCACTATGCCTAACGGACCGGCAGGGCAAGAGACACTGACATATTACTTCTTACATCCGTAAAGGATAATAAAAAACCCCGTTGAAAGACGGGGTTTTCTATTGTTAGATATAATTGGTACTCACACACGATTGATATTATAAGCGCGTTTTCCACGGGCTTCCTGTTTTAAGTCGAACTTAACAGTGTCGCCCTGTGCAAGCACATCGCGAAAGCCTACGTTTTTTACATTGCTTTTGTGGAAAAATATTTCTTCTCCGCTTTGCAGTGTGATAAACCCGAATCCCTTCGTAACGTTATAAAATTTGACAATGCCTTGCTCCATGGATACTCCTTTCAAATGATAAATGATGAGCCGGTAAGACCGCAAGTAGAGGGGTAAAACCGGTAAAAGATGTCGTAAATGCCGTATTCAGCCCGTTACGGGTAGAACGGGAAATTACTAACAACACTTAAGATACGAAAGAAATATGGACTATCCCAATGCTCGAACAAACTCGGCTATGGTAAGAATTCCTTCATTCACCTTGTTTCGCGCATCGGTGCGAATGTCCTCGAAACCGGAATTAAGGGCGGCTTCCTTCAATTTAACGCTTGGAGCTTGTTCGTAGATAAGGTCGCGTAGTTGATCATTGATGACAAGAACTTCGTGAATAGCTGTTCGTTCTCTGTATCCAGTGCCATTACAGGCATCGCACCCTTTCCCGCGGAAAAATGTGGTTTGTCCCCATGAACCCGTTCCGAGCCGGTTGATTTCCTCCGGCAGGGCTTGATATTCTTCTTTACAACTCTCGCAAATTTTTCTAACCAATTGTTGATGTACGATCCCCGCAAGACTGGAAGCAAGCCAATAGGGTGATATTCCCAGATTCAACAGGCGAGGGATCGTGCCTATGGCATCGCTGGAAAGTAATGTACTAATGACGAGCGTTCCAGTGAATCCTGCTTCTGCGGCAATGTTCGCTGTTTCAGTGTCACGGATATCTCCCACAAGAATAACATTGGGAGATTGACGGAGGATAGCCCTAAGTGCATCTGCCGTGGTGAATGTTTTATCGGCGGAAGGTTGTATCTGTGAGGCAAATTCAAGTTTGAATTCGATTAAATTTTCAACCGTAAAAATATTGTTTTCGGGTTTATTGAGTTTGTTGAGAGCGGCGTAGGCTGTCGCTGTTTTGCCGCCACCCGCCGGACCTGTAATAAGAAGTAAGCCGGTGGGGCGATATAACAATTTCATGAATTTTTCCATCGATGATTCGGAAAGTCCGATATCTTCGAGTTTTGCAATGTGACTTGCTTTAGTCAGAAGGCGAAGTACGATTCGTTCTCCGGCAACAGCGGGGAGGGTATTAATACGGAGATCGAGGACGATGCCGCTGACGTTAATAGTAAATCTTCCTTCTTGGGCTTTCTTTTTTTCGAAGACATTAAGCCCGGATTTAGTTTTAAGCACATTGGCGAGATTTTCAGAAATATCGCGCGGGAGCGAAACAAGTTTTTTCATGACACCTTCGTACCCAAGACGGACGCGGAGTTCGGTATCAGTCGGTTCGAAGTGAATATCGGAAGCTCCTTCTTTGAGCGCCCGCAACACAATTTCATCGACCATAGCATCGGCGGTTGGCAGTTTGCCGGCGCGGAACATATCTCTGATACGGTCTTTTGCGAAGACGGAGATATCAAATTGTTCGAGGTTAAATTTACTCGGTAGTTTTTTTAATTCTTCATTTTTCATTATAGCCATACGATAGCTCCAAACAGTGTTTCATGTGACTGCCCAAGGTTCGTTTCATATCCACACAAGAATGAACGAAATGAAACCCAAATGTCGGTAGCGACAAGTTTATATATATTATTCGTTTGTTACCCGCTCGATTGTCGTAACAAGGTCTTGAAAGTTGAATGGTTTATCGATGAAATCTTTTGCTCCATAGCGCATACATTCCATTGCATGCGAAAGATCTGCAAAACCGGTGAGCATGATTGCCTTGGTAGCGGGACAATGAAGTTGAATGTACTTTAAGACTTCAATGCCATCAATGCCGGGCATTTTAATATCTAAAATGGCGAGGTTATATTTTTTTCGTTTTAAGAGCGCGATAGCTTGAGTGCCATCGGCGGCATTATCAACGATATATCCCATTCGTGTGAGTTCGTTTGAGACGAGGGTGCGTAAGCCATCTTCGTCATCAACGACAATAATTGTTGGTTTATTTGACATGATTATTCCAAAATACCTATATCTAAAAAGTACATAAAAGCAAGTTAAGTTCCAATTCGAGTTTTAAAGATTGTGATATAGATTGCTTGATTTTTGTCAGGAAATTGGCGAACTTTTCCATATATAAACAAGGAAGGGAAAATAATGGAATTACAACTTGTATCAATAGAAAAACCGGGGGATATGAACTTCATCCTCGGTCAATCGCACTTTATCAAGACTGTTGAAGATATTCATGAAGCGATAGTAACAGCAAGTCCGGTAATGAAGTTTGGGCTTGCATTTTGTGAAGCATCGGGTCCGTCACTTGTACGCTTTTCCGGGAACGACGAAAAGCTTACGGAAATTGCCAAAAAAAATGCATTTGCCCTTTCGTGTGGGCATAGTTTTATCGTGTTTATGGAGAGCGGTTTCCCCATAAATATTCTTAATACTATTAAGAATGTACCGGAAGTGTGCAGGATTTTTTGCGCTACAGCCAATCCCGTTCAAGTGATTGTTGCAGAAACGGAACAGGGGCGTGGCATTATGGGCGTTATTGATGGAAATCGTTCAAAAGGGATTGAAACGGAAGAGGACATTAAGGGAAGAAAAGAAATGTTAAGGCGATTTGGTTATAAGATGTGAGTGATAGGTTGATTTGGATATTTTGAGTTAGTTATTTGGATAATTATTTATCGGATTGAATTTTGACTTGTAAAATGGCAGGAACGGATTGGTATCTATTGGGTGTTATCACACTATGAAATTACGTGTATTATTGATATTGCTTGCTGTGATGGCTTGCGAACGAACGTTTGCTCAGGAAAATAGTGAGTTTGATGTCAAGTTGCTGATTGATTATGCATCCGCTGAACAGGTTATCGAAATCTATAATGAGCAGTTTGTGAGTAGTGGAAGCGTTGCAGAGTTAAGGGGAAATAAGATTGTTGCTTCGACAACGGGAATGATAGCGGCTCAAGGGAGAGGCGGATATATGCTTGAGAGTTATTTAGATTCACTAAAGTACAGGCAATATATACAAAACGATCTGTACCAGATTGGTGATGCAAAGCAAAATGTTACTGCAATCCAGAATCTGTTAGATGCCATAAAAAAAAGAAATTTCAATCGTAAGGTTGTTGCTACTGTTGAACAAATATTTCCAAATGATGTTGATGTTTCTACCCGTATCCCCGTGTACATGGTTGCACTGGGACATGGCAATGTTGATGCCTTTGTACAAAGGATTGTATGGAATGATAATACCCCGAGTTTTGTAGGTGATGATAAAGGTGAGCTTACTATTGTTGTCAATCTTGCTCATGCAATTAAATATTCGGATAATTTAGAAGAGCAATACATTCAGTTGTTGGGGGTTGTTGCTCATGAAGTGTTTCATGCGGCATTTGGCGTTTATAAAGAAGGATCGAGAACATGGGATTTATTCTCCCGTACTCATCATCGCCCGTTTGATTATTTGCTTGATTTAACCCAAAATGAAGGGATTGCGTATTATCTTTCGATAGATCAAGAATTGAAAGACTACCGCCCGATGGATTGGGGTTCGCGTATGCGTGATGTCTTTATCAAATTTAATACGAACGGAAAAGAATTGCTTTCCTCGGTGATAACCAATGCGCGTACAAATGAATTGATACGGAATGCAAACTTGAGCGGATTTTGGGAAAGTTATGGAGCAATGGCAGGAATGCACATAGCTCGCGCGATTGATAAAGGATTAGGGCGTGCGGCGCTTATTGAAACAATCTCTAATGGTCCGTTTGATTTTTTTCGAAAATATATTGAGCTGACTGAGCAGGATGGCGGATTACTGAAATTAAACCGGGAGATTGTTGAAGCTGTGAGGAAGGGGTAGGGGATTATGATCGTTGCTGTCAGGTTAAGGAGTAGGTATAATGATTTGGATAAGATAGTTCGGTTTACCAATCCGCATCCCGATAAATCGGGACGCTACATCGAATAAAGCCCCGTAAACGGGGCTATAAAACCAGTCCGATTTATCTTAAACCCTCAAAAAAATAAATGCAAACAATCAAAAGTAATAATAATATGGCTAAGCAAACAATAACAATTCGTCCCGCTACGAAAAAAGATAGTAAGGTATTTTTATCACTTATTAATGCGCTTGCAGATTATGAGAAATTGAAACGTCCAACTGCATCAGCAACAAAGCGGTTGCTTGAGGACGGTTTCGGGAAGAAGAAACGTTTTGATTCGTTTCTTGCATTTGTTGAAGGTGTTCCTGTCGGATACGCGATTACCTTTGAGACGTATTCATCGTTTCTTGCAAAACCTACTCTTTATTTAGAAGATATTTTTATTTTACCCGAATACAGGAGACTTGGTATAGGTAAAAAATTCTTTTCCTTACTTTTAAAGGAAGCGAAAAAAAGGAAATGCGGTCGCATAGAATGGACTGTATTAGATTGGAATCAATTAGCGATTGATTTTTACAATAAGCTGGGAGCGAACCATATGAAAGAATGGTTGTTGTATAGAATTGTTTTGTAAGTACGGTTTCTTTATCACTCAGTATAAACGTTGCTGTATTATTTTTATTGTTTCCCTACCGATAAGATTTTGAACGAGTACATGCTTAGGTTTTATCGAAATCCCCCATATAATGTAAGAATTCAGAATATAATTCTTATAACACCAACCAAACTTGACAAATATTCATAATTTTATTATATTTACAGAATAATATTCTGTTTATTAATATAATACACTTATGATTGACAGTATCGACCGCAAAATAATGGCAATTCTTCAAAAAAACGCAAGAATTCCCAATACCGAAATAGCAAAACAAATCGGAATGGCTCCATCGGGAGTTCTCGAACGATTACGGAAACTTGAAAACAACGGTATCATTGAAGGGTATACAACCCGTTTGAATGCTTTAGCGTCCGATTTCGGTTTTCTTGCTTACGTTTTTGTGAGAACCGATGATATGATCGGTGAGACAAAGGCGGCGAAACTTCTTGCAGAGATTCCGGAGGTGCTGGAAGTTCACCACGTTGCGGGTGAAGATTGTTTTTTGCTTAAAGTAAGAGCAAACAATACAATTCATTATTCTGAAGTGTTACGTGAAAAGATTGGACGAGTAAAATCAGTTCGTTCGACACGATCGACGATTGTTCTTGAAACAGTTAAAGAAACAACAGCATTGCCGATTGATGAGCCATCATCACCGGCGAAAGGAAAGCATACCAATGAACGCTAATACATCGTTACGAGTAAAACTTATCGCGGCATTTGCCGCAGTATATATTATTTGGGGTTCTACGTATCTGGCAATTCATTTTGCCATTGAAACCATACCGCCATTGCTCATGGCAGGAACGCGATTTCTTTTTGCAGGAGGCGTCTTATTTGTATGGTCGTATCTGCGGGGCGCGGAGATGCCATCGTTTTCTGATTTCAAAAAGGCTTCAATTATCGGTGCGTTGTTATTGCTTGGCGGGAATGGAATGGTTGTTCTTGCCGAGAAAACTGTTCCATCGGGATTAACGGCATTAATTATCGCAACAGAGCCTTTGATGATTGTTTTGCTTGATTGGTTCCGGCGCGGCGGCACCAAACCTACCGGAAGAGTTGCGTTAGGTATGTTGCTCGGTTTTGCAGGAGTAGTATTTCTTATCGGACCGATGAATATTTCAGGGAATAGCGAGGTAGATTTTTGGGGCGCTATGATGTTGATGGCGGCATCATTCTCATGGGCTATCGGTTCGTTATATGCTTCAAGAGCAACAATTAAAACACAACCACTTATGACGGCTTCGATTCAAATGTTGGTTGGCGGTGCGCTTCTCCTGACGACGGGCATGGTAAAGGGTGAAGGAGCAGAGTTCTCATTAGCGGCTGTTTCGTTCAGTTCGTTGTTCTCGATGTTATATTTAGTGGTGTTCGGTTCATTGATTGGGTACACGTGTTATAGCTGGATGTTGAAAGTAGTGAAGCCGTCATTGGCATCAACGTATGCGTATGTCAATCCTGTTGTTGCAGTCTTTTTGGGCTGGTTGATTGCCGGTGAAGCATTTACTTCACAAACGGCTATTGCGGCTGTTATCATTCTAACAGGAGTTGTGCTCATTTTATCGTATAAAAAGGATGATGGAGAGACAAACGTTAAGAGCGAGGCTATTGCTACTATTGATGGAGAAGCTTGTTTAGAGGGGTAGCAAAGGAGATTTAACCTATTATAATTATTTCCAAACAATACTATAAACAATGATATGCGTGGACAACAACTTCATTTAGGAGATTCCCTTCCTGCATTTAGTGGTATTCGAGGTGTGGATGGGAAATTGTACTCAAGCAGTGATTTTACAGGCGATATTCTTATTGTCGCATTTTCATGTAATCATTGTCCGTATGTTCAAGCATACGAAGAACGGATGATTGCATTGCAACAAGAATTTGGCAGTAAGGGAGTCCAACTTGTAGCTATCAATTCCAATGATAGCCGGAATTATCCTGAAGATAGTTTTGATCGAATGGTAGAACGTGCAAAGGCAAAAGGATTTAATTTTTTGTACCTGTACGATGAGTCACAATCAATTGCAGAATCATTCGGTGCGACACATACACCACAATTTTTTGTGTTCGATAAAGAGCGGAAACTTTGTTATTCGGGAAAGATGGACGATAACTGGAAAGAGCCGCTTATGGTTAAGGAGCGTTATCTCCAACATGCGATAGAGGCGTTGCTTGTTGGTAACGATATCGTTGTGAAGGAAACATATTCTATCGGCTGTACGATAAAGTGGAGATAGAGATACAGTATTCGATGTATGTCATACATCGAAGAGAGTTATGGGTTGTTTGATAACACCCGACAAAACGAATATTCAATAAAAAAAAGGGGCTGTCTCAAAAGAAAAACAATCGTCACACTGAGCGGAGACGAAGTGTGAAATAGACTTGTATTCCGCCTTCGTCTCCGCTCAGGCTGACGGATTAACGACTTTTGAGACAGCCCCTTTTATATTTTAAAAAGAAAATTACTGACCGTCAACTATGAAATCGTTGGTGTATAACCAAACGGTGTTTGAACTTCTGCCCATTGTGACAGGGTAGCGAAAACGGTAATTGCCGAAATGCACGATAGCATCGGTATAGGTATACGATCGTCCCGGAGCGATGGTAATTTTTCCGTAAGAATTGAAGCCAACGCAGGGAATACCATTAGCTCCGTCATCTCCCCATTGCCCTTTCACTTTCGATTGCAAATAATATGTTATTTGTCGTGCACAGGTAGGGATATAGATAATCGAGTCGCTCCCATTGTAAATAGTGAGCCGAATTTGCTCGCGCAACAAATAGTTGTTTTTATTTGTGTTCGCGTGCAATAATTGTTCTTGACTTCCGTCTATAAAAGTAGCTCCCCCGAGATATACGGGTTCTTCATCCTTACAGCTGAATGAAACGAGTACAATCATTATCAATAAGGCATATTTTATCATGATTCTCATCTTTCTTCAGATTCCACACTAAACGCCGCTATAGGGCATAAATAAATTTTTATCATGAGCGTAATGCTCCACCTAACTCTAAGTGTACAAAAACTTTTTGCCTTATTCAAGCATAACCCGGTAAATATTTTCAATACTTTTGATACCAGAGTGAAACTTCTTATATTGGAAACCGTAAAAACTATTATGGTTTCCATAATTAAAGTAAATAATGTTAAAAACAGGTTAATTTGAAGGATTTTGAATTCAATGCCATTAGATGAAGTGACAAAGTCACGAATTTTAGAAGTTTCGAGAGAGCATTTCTTTCGGCTCGGGTTCAGTAAAGTGACGATGAGTGAGATAGCCACAGATCTTGGAATGAGTAAAAAAACACTCTATGAGTACTTTCAGAGCAAAGAAGAGCTGCTTTCGGAAGTTATCACCACAATGCAACACGAGATGAGAACAGTCATTGAGGCACATATTGCCGATACGGAAATGGATTTTGTGAAGAAATTGAAGTTGCTTCTTGCTCTTGGAGGAGAATTTCATGCAAAATTTTCTAATCATTTCATGATTGACCTTCAAAAAAATGCTCCTCAAGTATGGAAAACATGCGACGATTTCCGCATGGAGCGAATGCGTGCGAACATGGATAAACTTGTAAAAGAAGGGGTGAGTAAAGGTGTGTTTAGAAATGATTTAAACGTGGAAGTTATTGTTTTGATGTATGGCGGGTTAATACAACATCTCGTAACGCCACAAATGTTGGCACAACTGCCTATAACCATGAAACAGCTTTTTGAAACAATTATTACCGTGCTCTTCGAAGGAATTCTCACAGAAGAAGCACGCTTAAAAAACGTAGCAACAACAGTAATTCATTAACCAACCATTGGAATAGTATATATGAAGTTACAACGAAATATCAGGTTCATCGTTCTCGCCCTCGTTGTTTTGATAGTATCGGCAACAGGGGTATCAGCTCAGAATCGTCGCTCACTTTCGCTCGATCAAACGATAACAATCGGGTTAGAACAGAGTAAATCGCTTCATGCATCGCTGATGCGTGTTGATGCGGCGAATGCGAAATCAAGCGAGACGAATGCATCGCGATTGCCGAAGGTTACTTTCGGTGGGACATATACGCGGTTAAGTGAGATTCCTTCCACCGTGCTTCCGCTATCAGAAACTAGGTCGTTTGAATTCCCGGCAATATTTAATAACTATAATTTGAAACTTACACTCCAACAGCCTCTTTTTACCGGATTTAAGATATCAAGCGGTGCAGAAATGGCAGAGTATAATGCCAATGCAACGGAACAGGATTATAAGAAAGATCAGTCTGAACTTGTATTAAATATTAAGACGGCGTACTGGAATTTGTTCAAAGCAAAAGAAGTGAAAAAAGTGCTTGAGGAAAATGTAGGACAGATCCAATCCCATTTAAAAGATGTACAAAATTTATTCAACCAGGGAATAGCAACGAATAATGAAGTATTGAAAGTACAGGTACAACTTTCCAATGTACAATTAATGTTGCTTGATATGGAGAATAATGTCCAGCTTGCAATGGTGAATCTTAATTACTTAATGAATCAGCCGTTAAGCACGGATCTTGAATTGACTTCCTCGCCGACAGATAATATTCAATATTCGGTTACTGAAAACCTTGATGCACTCATCAATAAAGCGCTCAATCAGCGTACAGAAGTGAAAGGGATGGAATACCGTTTAAAAGCGGGTGAATCGGCAGTGACATTTGCCAAGTCAGGTTGGTATCCTCAGGTGTATTTGGTTGGAAATTATAACTATTCAAACCCAAATCAGAGGTATTTTCCTCAGAAAAATCAATTTGACGGTACATGGGATGCGAGTATAGCGCTTTCGATGGATATATGGAATTGGGGACAAACGATAAACCAGACAGAACAGGCACAGGCTCAGCTTGAACAAGCACATGACGGTCTTGCACAGCTTCGTGACGGTATTTCTATGGAAGTAACGTCAAGTTTCCTCAGTCTTAAAAAATCTAAGGAAAGTATTGAGCTGGCAACGAAAGGTGTGAAACAGGCGGAAGAAAATTACCGTATCACGAATGAAAAATTTAAAGCAGGGCTTGCCTCGAATACGGATTTATTAGATGCAGAGGTTGCATTGCTTCAAGCAAAAACAAACCATACAACATCGCTGGTTGATTTTGAACTTGCTCAAGCAAGGTTAGAAAAATCACTTGGCGAACAACAATAACAAACGAATACGATTATTTGGAATAACAATATGAAAAAAGCAAAAATAGCAATAATCCTACTTATTATCCTTGGAGGTATTGTTGCCATTCTTATTAATAACAAGACAAAGATGGCGGCAAAAACCGAAGTTGAGAAAAACACGAAGATTCCCGTTGTTGTTACAACACCGGTAAACCGACGGCTTGCGGCATCATTTGAACTTGTGGGAACAACAGCGGCAAATTATGATGTGGCGATTGCATCTGAGGTTCAAGGGAAAGTAGTTGCCGTGTACGTCAATGTCGGTGATCATGTAAACGCCGGAAGTCCGATCATGAAAATTGATGATGAGTTGAAGCATGCCGCACTTGAAGCGGCTGAAGTGAATTATCAAAAAACGAAACGCGACCTTGAACGATTTGAAGTACTGCACAAAGATAGTACGGTTTCCGACTCGCAAATTGAATCAGCGCGATTAGCGTTCAAAGCGGCGGAGGCGCAGTATATCTCGGCAAAGCGAATATATAACGATACAAAAATTACATCACCGATTTCAGGCGTTGTAACGAGCAGACCGATTGATATCGGGGCAATGGTGATGAATGCAAACATTGTTGCAAATGTTGTCGATATCTCGAAGTTGAAAGTAAAGGTCAACGTTGCCGAAAAGGATGTATTTACTATTAAGACAGGAGACGCTGTCACCATTACATCGGATGTCTATCCCGGAATTACATTTAACGGTGTTGTGAAGACCATTAGTGCAAAGGGAGATGAATCGCATACGTATCCTGTAGAAATCTCGTTGCCGAATAGCGGTGAGAATCAATTAAAAGCGGGTATGTTTGCTCGTGTTGGTTTTACCTCAAAATCGGAGCGAAACGCATGGGTAATACCGAGAAATGCCCTTGTTGGAAGCACAAGACATGCAAAAGTGTTTGTTGTGGAAAACGACATTGCGAAATTGCGTTCGATAACGCTTGGTGTAGAATCGGAAGAGTTTTTAGAAGTGTTGGATGGGATTTCAGAAGGAGATAAGATTGTGGTTGACGGTAAAAACAATCTGAAGGACGGATATACGGTTATCATAACGACATCAGCTAACGATAAGAATAATTAATATATGAATAAGGAATATTTGAGGAACGCGTTATGACGATTACCGAACTATCAATTAAACGACCTACACTTGTCGTAGTTATTTTTTCTGTGTTGGCAGTGCTGGGGATATTCAGTTTGATGCAACTTAAGTATGAGTTGTTACCAAGAATTACACCCCCGTGGATAACCATTGTAACGGTATACCCCGGAGCATCGCCAAGTGAAGTAGAAGCATCGGTTACGAAAATAGTAGAAGATGCTGTTTCAGGAATAGATAAAGTTTCTACGGTGTATGCGACATCGCAAGAAGGTGTCTCTCTTGTGTCTATCGAGTTTAAGATGAGCGCCGATATTAATACATCGTTACAAGATGCACAGAGAAAAGTAAATGAAGTGCAATCGAAATTTCCTGCAACGGCAAAAGCTCCAACCATTTCCAAGTTTGCGCTGGATGAACTTCCGGTTTTGCGTATGGGTATTACTTCAACAATGCCCTCGCGAGAATTTTTCCAACTTGTAAAGGATAAAATTCAACCGCGGTTGGCTAAACTTGCAGGAGTCGGTCAGATCACGCTTGTTGGCGGAGATGAACGTGAAATTAAAATTAATCTTGACAGAGAAAAACTGCGGTCGTATGGGTTATCATTATTACAAGTAACCCAGTTGATTAAAACATCGAACATGGATTTCCCCACGGGTAAAATCAGCGGAGAGAATGACCAGTATATTGTACGTCTTGCAGGAAAATTCAAATCGCTAGACGAGATTCGATCTCTTGTCGTTGGTCAATCTAAGGATGGAGGAGTAATCCGGCTTGATGATATTGCGGAAGTTCAGGATGGGCAAAAAGACTATTCGATGATCAGCCGTATCAACGGGAAAACATCGATTGGTATTCTCGTTCAAAAACAATCGGAAGCAAACTCAGTTGAAGTAAGTAAGCTTGTACGTGAAGAAATTCCGAAAATTGAAACGCTATACAAAGATATAAAGGTTTCATTCGATATTGCACAGGATGCTTCGCTCTTCACGATTGATGCGGCTAATTCCGTAAAAGAAGATCTGTTGTTAGCAGTGCTGTTTGTTGCGTTGGTCATGCTTGCGTTTTTACACAGCCTTCGTAACTCGCTTATTATTCTTGTTGCTATCCCTGCATCGCTGGTTTCAACCTTTATTGGCGTGTATGCGTTTGGTATGACATTAAATTTAATGACACTCCTTGGTCTCTCGCTTGTTATCGGCATTCTTGTTGACGACTCGATTGTCGTACTTGAGAATATCTACAGGCATCTTGAACATGGCGAAGAACGGCGTACTGCGGCATTAAAGGGAAGAAATGAGATAGGTTTCGCGGCGGTTTCCATCACTATGGTCGACGTTGTCGTCTTCGTACCGTTGGCATTAGTCTCCGGATTAGTAGGAAACATTATGCGTGAGTTTGCTATGGTCGTTGTGTTTTCTACCTTAATGAGTTTGTTTGTTTCGTTTACCGTTACTCCGTTACTTGCTTCACGGTTTGCAAAACTCGAACGATTAAGCAAAGGCACGTTACTCAGTAATTTTGCAATATGGTTTGAAGGATTCTTTCATAAACTGAGCGCAGAGTACATCAAGGTTCTCCACTGGGCTTTGGATGAAAAAGTATGGTTTACGGTGTTTGGGATGAAGTTTACCAACAAAGTCAAAGTCATCTTATTGACGGGTGTGTTAATGTTGGCATCTATGGCGTTAGTGCCGTTAGGATTTGTCGGTTCAGAATTTATGACGGTATCGGATCGTGGTGAATTTACTGTGACCATTGAGGTTCCATCGGGTTCTACCATTGAACATACAAACCACGTTACTCAGCAAGTAGAACAAATGCTTACAGAATTTCCTGAAGTGAAGAAGGTGTTTGTGAACGTAGGAGCATCAACGGAAGGTCTTGTCGGGCAATCATCAAATTACGTTTCGGATTTAAATGTCGCATTAGTTCCTAAAAATGAGCGTAAGAAATCAACGGATGATCTTATTCGTGATATTAAAGTCAAAGTAAAGGAAATCCCCGGGATTAAAGCACGCGTAAGTCCGATAGGGCTATTCGGTATGGCAAATCAATCTCCGATTCAACTCAATGTGAGCGGATCAAGTTATGATGAAGTCCGGGTTGCCGCGGAACAAGTGCAGGAAGTGATTAAGAAGATTCCGGGAACAACTGACGTACGTTTGTCCTCTGAAGAAGGAAAGCCTGAAACACGAATCGATATTGACAGAGAGAAATTGGCAAACCTCGGATTGACTCTTGCGGATATTGGAGCCACGTTACGTGTTGCATTTAACGGTGATGATGATTCGAAATACCGGGAAGGTTCGACAGAATACCCGATACGTATTGTGCTGGATCAGTTTGACAGATCGAAACAGCAGGATATCGCGAATATTACGTTCATGAATCGTAAGGGACAATTGATTGAACTGAAACAATTTGCATCGATCTCACAATCAACAGGTCCGACAAAATTACAACGGCAGGATAGAAACTATGCTGTCAGTGTGTTTTCGCAGGTCATAAGTCGACCAATCGGTTCTGTTACTGGGGATATAAAGATTGCTTTAGCGAAAACAGAATTGCCTCCCGGAATCACAATTGATTATTTGGGCGATGAAAAGAATCGAGCCGAAGGGTTCGGAAGTTTATTCCTTGCCCTTGCGGCGGCAATATTATTCGTGTACATGATTATGGTCGCATTGTACGATTCCTATATTTATCCGTTTGTCGTTTTGTTCTCGATTCCGGTTGCCATGATAGGATCGTTACTTGCCCTTGCGCTGACGATGAAATCATTAAGTATATTTTCGATGTTGGGTATTATCATGCTTGTGGGATTGGTGGCAAAGAACGCAATCTTGCTTGTTGATCGTGCCAACCAGATGCGCGATGAACACCACTATTCAACATTAGATGCACTGATAGAAGCGGCGCAATCGAGAATACGCCCCATTATGATGACGACAGCTTCTATGATTGTGGGTATGTCTCCCATAGCATTTAGTATGAGCTCCGGCTCTGAGTGGAAATCAGGGTTGGCGTGGGCGCTCATCGGTGGTCTGTTGAGTTCATTGGTCTTGACGCTTGTTCTTGTTCCCGTTGTCTATCTGAAAATGGATGATTGGAGAAACAGATTCCCGGTGTTCTTAAGGAAGTTGTTTAAACGAAAAGAGAAGATTGCAGTACCGGAGCCGACAGTATTACCGGAGGGGGAAGTGGTACAGGGGAGTTAAGTTGCAGATACTGTGATAGAGAAGTATAACAAGCGATGGGTATAAAACCCATCGCTTGTTTTGTTATAAGGTAATAGGTGGGTTACGCAACCTTCCTTTTTTTAGTTATGGGTGGCTTACCGACGATTTCAAAATTATGATTTACTTTGATAAGTTTTTTCTTGGTAAGTTCATGTTCACTTTGTGAAGAAAAATCTTTTTCGATGAAATCGATCTCACAAGTATCGGGTAACTGCTCGGCAAGTTTAGGGTTGTCAAGAATTTGATGAACAAACTCAAATGTCAGTTCTAAATTTTTTTTGACTGTTTCCTTATTCGTCATTACTTTTTCCCCTTTCGTTCTTTCAAATACCTGTTTTTATAAAATTCCCATTTGTCCTTGATATCCTGTTCGGCAAACATTGCCGCCAGCTTTAAATCTTGTATTTCAATCCTGACTTTTTCTTTTTCCCCATTGGGAAAAAGAAAATCACGATGAAAGAATCCATGAGCAATGTCATAGCGAACAATGGGTTTCCATTCATCTTTGATGTTACTCTCGTATTGAAACACCAAATCAGTTATAGTCCCTTTATCAATTGTCAGACGAACCCTAAGGCGTTCAAAGCCAAATTTATCTAATGTTTTGGTAAACTCTTTTTTTCTGCTCATACAGAAATCAAATTATGTGTTTTGTTGCTTCTCTACAATTCCTTTTTTGACATATTAGCTTTAATAGTTTACTAAAAAACTTGTATAGTTCCAATTCTTTTTATGCCAGCACACTCCCGCCATTAATATTTATCGTCGTTCCGGTGATGTGACGGGCGAAATCGGAGGCAAGAAATAATACTGCTCCGGCTATGTCTTCGGCAGTGGCAATTCGTTTTAACGGGATAGCCTGAATTGCTTGTTCAAGAAATTGTTCATCGGCAAAGACTTCTTCGTTGAGTTCCGTATCAACCCAGCCGGGAGCAACGCTGTTGACGAGGATGCCGTAGGGAGCGAGTTCGGTTGAGAGTGATTTTGTAAAGGCAAGTATTCCCCCCTTAGATGCCGCATAATGTGAATGAAATGCCTCACCCCGCTGTCCTGCTGTGGAGGTGATGTTGATGATGCTTCCGCCGCCTTGTTTTTTAAGATGAGGAACAGCGGCATTGCAAATATTAAAAACGCCTTTGAGATTCACATCAATGGTATCATCCCAAACGGATTCGGGTGTTGACCCGATTTCGCCGTGAGTCCATATTCCTGCATTATTAACGATAACATCGACCTTGCCAAACTCAATAATTGTGCGTTCTACCAATCCGATGGATTCTTCGGTACTTCGTACATCTGCCTGATGAACGATAGCTTTTCTTCCAAGTTGATGGATAGTTTTTGCGACTGCACTTGCCTGTTCATGATTGCGAACATAATTGATCACAATATCCGAGCCTGCCTTTGCAAGCAGTATTGCAGTTGCGGCTCCGATACCGCGTGAACCACCGGTGATGAGACTGACTTTTCCTTCTAATGAAATCATTGTATGCCGCCTTTTCCTAAAAAATTATTGATGATTGAATTAAGTTGATCGTATTCAATTAAGAATGCATCGTGTCCGTAGATAGAATTGATTTCCGCGTATGTTGCGTTTTCAAGATTGCGCGCCAATTCGATTTGATCGGAGACGGGATACCGGAGATCGGATGAAACGCCGATGCACAATGTTTTAGCCGTGATTGCGCCAAGAGCATCCTTGAGCGATCCTCTTCCGAATGTGACATCATGTAAATCCATCGCTT
>ORJL010773330.1_pt1 | contig 20966 bp, 17 predicted proteins | sample 1779941 | NCBI WGS metagenome assembly ORJL01 (sample SAMEA104232317, study PRJEB22302) | groundwater metagenome | biome: forest; feature: aquifer; material: groundwater | place: USA | collected 2011-08-07 | depth 5.8 m
CTGCCGCTCTCCGCAGCCGGCGACAGCGAAGGCGGCAGCGAGTGCGATTGCAATGAGGCTTTGCGGGATCATTGGTGCTCTCCGTTAGAGTTCGTCAACGTTAGCCTGTGGGCTTTCCCAGATAACGCCTCAGCGACGGAGATTTTTCACTGAGGGCCTAAACATAGCTGCGAAGCGATCGCTACGAGCACCCTGCGCTATACGCGCCTGCAGGAAAAACGGTCGAACTTGACGGCATTGCGCCGACGCTCACTGCCCGCGGAGAATCCGGATCAGGCCTGCGAGCCCACGGAACGGAAGCAGGACAAGGAAAGTCACGATACCAGCCGCGAGAATGCCTACCATGTGCGCACTGGCCGCACGCCCCAAAAGCACGTCGCTAATCATCCGGAGGATAGCCAGTCCCACACATACTAGAAGCAGCGGTCCGACCCACCACGGTAGCTCGGACAGGCCTTCGCTGAGCAGATTTTCAATCACAGGCAGCAGAGCCGGAAGCAGTGCAATTACGATCCCTGCGACGACTGCGGTTCCCCCGAACCGCCGCAGCCCGAACATGATCGAAAATCCTCCCATGATAACGATGAGAAATCCGACGCTGACCAGTGTTTCGTCGGAAAGAAACATGCTGATGAGAGACAGAAGTTTCATCGCGGCTGACTCCAGTTGAAGACTCCTGCTACATAAACGCTGTGGTGTGCAGGAATTTCAATCACTGGCCGGTATGGCCGAACAATCGGGCGCTCATGGCTGCTGCAGGAAGCTACGCAGCAAGGGGCAATCGAATAGAACCCGGGATGAGATTGCCAGCGCCGGTTTTTCGGTTGTTTGCTATTGGAATGCCCGCGGGCCGACCCATGGCTGTTGTACCGAACACTGCCGCTGGCAATGCTTCAGTTGCGGATCAAAATCACGATGGAATCGGGAGAGTCGATTGGTGCCGTCGAAACGGCAACATCCAGGGAGTTCGAGAAGGAAGCACTCCTCAATCGAGCGGCGACCTTCATGCCACGGTGGGTTACACCACTTACAGAGGCAGGAGTCCTGACCTTACCAACGCGTCGACATCGCACGGAACGCCCTCCTGAACTCCCTCGAAGAACGCGGTTTCGTCTCTTTGCCGCTGCTCGACTGCAAGCCGCCAACCATCCAGGCTTCGTCCTATGTTGCGGTCACGGGGAATACGCGCCAGATACTCCACGGCGCCGTTTTTCATCTGTTGAAATCCGTCCAAAGCACGCAGGGATGTGCTTCGCTCACCATGCAAGGCATGCAAAGCAGCGAGTTCCAGCCAGTACGCACTATCCTCCAGATAAGCTTGGGCAGTTTCCCAATTGGGAAGCGCAGACGTGCCGCCGTGGTCTAGCCGGTAACGATTCATGAATGCGGCGGCGAAGCCGCTGGGCCCCGGATCGCCTCTTTCCAGCAAATTCGAGAGATAAGTCGCTTGTGCATTCACTTTATCTGCAGCTCGCCCATCCCCGCCGCGCCACGCCGCGAGGGCAAGCGCCCTCAAAAGGTAGTTAAAGTCCGCATTGCCTTTCGCGGGCGATCCGCAAGCGATAAGGCTTTGCACCCGTGCGCTGGCGCGCTCTGTCAAGGAAGCAAGCGAGGAATGACGCGTCCACGCCGCAACGTACAGCAACCATGCCAGTTCTCGATCGTCGTTTTCTCGCAGCTTTTCACCATTGCTGAGGACGATTGTGCCGGCTTCCTTAGCTTTTATCTTGAAGGTGGCTGCAGCTTTTTCCGAGTTGCCGCGCCGCAGAAGAATGCGGGCCGTTCGGTCAAGCAGCTCATACCGCAGCTTGACAGTATCGTCATCTGACCGCTCCCCGCAGCAGTGGTTCGCGCGCATCGTAATACGATCGGCCAGCTCCGGAAGATCAAGATCGAGCAGCAGATTAGAGAAATGCCCAAGCAGTCCGAGCGCAGAACGGCACAATGAATCGTCGTCCGCCCTCGCCAATCCGTCGCACGCGAGCTGCATCGCGAGCGAATACTTGCCAAACCGGTACGGCAGCTTCGACCAAAAGTGGAAGATTTGAGGCGACGGATCCGGATAATCCTGTTCGAAACTCGCGAGCAGGTTCTCGTACTGCTTGAGCGCTTCGTGATCGAATGCTTCAGCGAGATGGATTGCTAATGCACCGGTTGCGACTCGGGCTAGAAAGGAAAGTCGGGGTTTTACCGAATCATGCTCAAGGGCGACGAGCAACTTCTTCTGCTGTTTCTGATCAAGGGTGAGCATTCCTGCGTCGCGCAGCTTGCCGTATGGATCTCCTAACGAGCCGTCATTTAACACGGCTTCAAGCAATATCCGCTCGAGCGTCGCAACCAATGCATCTCCTGCATCGCCTTGGGCGACTTCGCCCTGTGCCGCGGCGATCAAATCCTCCCGTTGTAGCTCGGCGCTGCTTTGGGGCACGCCCCAGTGCAGAATTCCGCGACCGAGCAGGCAAAGGTGATCGGCGCATCCGAGCAGATCGTCCCGCCTTATCGCATCCGCCAATAACGATGCCGCATCCGCGCCGGCATGCCAACGCTCAAGAAAGTGTCTCAGGAACGCGGACGCCGGTGCGAGATCGATGCGCCCGATCGAAGCGATTATTGTAGTCGGGCCGCCAGCACGCTTGAGCAACCGCTGGCCGTAGGCGATGAGATTGCCGTCGTTGGTGCCGCAGGCGATGAGGGCTACGAGCGGCGGAAGCGCGCATTCTTCTGGAAGCTCCCACGGACTACCGTCATGCAGACGGAAAGACGGAAGTTCTGCCGATTCGGTGCCGCGCGCGATCACCACTAACGCGGATATCTTAGCCATGCGAGTGCGATCGAGCATCATTTCCATCGGCCCGGCGCCGATGACGGTGCTCACCTGGTCGAGCGTGGTGTCCTCCGACGCGAGCCACCCAAAGTGATCTCTGATGTCATCCAAGGATAGTAATGAGCCTACCAACACGCGCCCTGACGCGGGCAGCATTGGCGCCCAGGCATCGTGCTTCGCAGCGCGCTCAACCAGCAGCCGACCGCGCAGCGTCTTTCCTCGGGACTCCAGCCGCTCGAAGGCAAACGTCTGCCACTCGTTTGGTAAACTGTCGTGCAGGATCAACCGGACAATTGGGTGGGCTTCAAGAGCAGAGCTCAACAGCCTGGCGACGTCTGGATCGAGAAAGCCGGCAAGATCACTTTGCGCGAGGCCAACCCCCATCGCAGGTAGGCGTTGCGCCACGTTGGCATTGCCCGGACGCTCCAGGACTTCCAGAGTATCGAGCCTGTCGGGTGCATACCACCGCAGAAACCCGCCTGCCCTAAAGACGCGGATAACGTACTCGTGCATCGCTCCTCCTAGATCAGTTGCTGAGAACGCCACCTGCTAAATCATCAGGCAGGTGGGCAACCTGGTGCATTACGGGCCTCCGGCATGCGCAATTTGAAGGGTCATTTTCTTCGAACGTGATTTGGTCAAGGCCGCCATCGCACCGAAGCGCCAGGCCGCACGACGGTCCTGCGACCCATCAGGCACTCGACGACGGGATCGGGAGTTCGCACACGGCGTTTCCGTCGCGGTCCCTCGCAACCAGGGTATAGTCGCGCGCTGGGTCAAGGAAGAAATCAGCCCCCGGTTCCGCGACATGGAGGCGATAGTGTTGTAGGGCGAGACCGTCTTCCATCAGGGAAACGGTGAGCGACTCATCGATTTTCGCGAGCTGGACATGAAGCTGGACGGCGTCCTCCCTTTGCTGATCAAGCGTAAGCAGCAGCCGTTCGGCGAGTTTGAATGTTGGTAGGGGCGCGCTTTCCTCATCGCCAAGATGCGCCAGCGCGGGAACGAGTGTCAGTGCCTGTCCAATGCTTTCTGCCTTCTCGAGAATCCGCCGCCACAAGTCACCAACCCAATCCGGAACCGAGGACTGCGCTGCCCTCACGGCCTGCCGCGCGGGTTCGCGCAGCGCCTCGCCCGCAGCGTGATAGATCTGCTGATACCTCCATCGCGGATCATCGGGTCCGCGTAGGGGCGTACCGGAGAGCACAGCCAACTCGCCCGCCAGGACGCGTGTCACCAGCGAACCGGGCTGCGCCTTTGCTGGATCCGGTTCGGCTCCGAATAGCAAATCCTCAGCCATCGCGCGAACTGCCTGCATACGCGCGGGCTTCAGTTCGCCCAGCACGCGGCCAGCAACGGAAGGTATGTACACGTGCACCGGATTCCACACCTGCACCATCGCTGCCAGCGGGTCGAAAGGTTCGTCCTCTGGTTCGAGGAGAACGTCCCAGCAGGTCGCGTAGTCGATCTCGGGTGAAACCATCCAGCCGCGCCAGACGTTGGGCGTCCTGCTTTCCCGGTCCAACAGGGCCGCAATGGGCCGTGCCAGATCAGTACCCAAGTCGCCCTCCGGACCGATCACCTGCTCGACGGCAACAATCTGTCCGGTGCGTGGTATTGGTGAAAATTTCGCGCCGTGTGCGGCGGCGCGCCGCTCGATCAGCAGCCTGATGAAATCGGGAACCTCCGGTAGAGGCTCTGCTATCTGCGTATCGCCCGATTCGACCTCCCCTGATTTAGTTCCGGCATTCTCAAGTTCCCGCACAGCCGCCATGGCATCCGGGTCCGATTCGACCGCTCGGCGCAGGTCGGCAGGCACAGTCGGGTCATTTGCGGCGAGGCGCATCAGCAACTCTTCCGACGGCCCGAACAGGTTTTCCTCGATAACACCGAGTGGTGGCCAAAGTAGTTTCATTTTAATTGGACCAATTAGCGCCGGGGCTCGTGTAAAGTCAATAACTTGGGATCCAGATCCAGCGCAACTTCGCAAAGAATCCGCATAATGCGGGTGATTTTGTCATTGTTCCGCAGTTCGATGGGAACGCCCAGCACGTTCGCTATCCACAGCCCAATCAGCGAATCTCGTAGAACAGCAATACGCTGCGCGGGATCTTGAGGGCGTGCAATTCCGAGCTTTTTCGACCAAAGCGCGTACGAACGCATGCCGATGTTTTTTTTCAATTCACTCGATGTTATGTGTTCCGGGTCTGCATTCTCGCCGGTGCCTTCCCTGCACACGTCGAAGTGCATGGCAAACCTCAGCCAACGGGCAACAGGCATCCGCTTAGTGGCAGGCACAAGCCTCAACGCAAAGTCCCACGACGTCGGATCGATTAAAAATATTCTCGCAGCTTGCCAAACTTTCTGGAATTCCTCGCGATTAGCCGCAGTAACTTCTGCGCTTTCGGTCTCGTGTCGCTTTACCATCCATTCGGCTCGGGGCTCCGTGTTTCGTTCGCGTTCTAGGTGCCCGTATGCGTTTTGGACCGCGTCCTCAGTACCCTCCCCCTCCTCGCTTGGCGCCAATGGGCCCGTGATCCGCATCTCAATCCGCTTAACGCTGATGAGAAACCTTTCGAAAAAAAAGTGCAGTGCACCTCGATGAATTCCGCGCCCGGCGTCGTCAGTCGCCGCCTTGTCCTGCACCTTCTTCTCAAGAAATAAGTTAATTAAATCGTGCTTCTCCCAATCACGCGCCTCGAACCATTGCAGAATCGGCGGCCTCGCGCCCTTCAAGATGACATAGATGGCCTGCTCGAGAAGCGTCCAAAGCGGAATTGCCGGCCCGAAGCCGCTATTGCCTCGCCGGAACCATAACAGCCTAACGACGCGCTCAGCTTCATCGACGGTGCAAGCGCTCTTTTTGGCAAGGGCTGCAAGTTCCACGGCATCGTCGTTGGAAAGTCCCGTGCCGATAGCCAGCGCAACCCAGTTAACGTCGTCTTGCTTCATGCCGCGCACCGCGCAGTCCACCACTTGTGGATGTCCACACGCATGTCTTGGCTGACCACGCCGAACTTTCCGCCAAGATCCTCCAGCGTCAGGGTCTCGACATCGCAATGCAAGTACAGGTTCCACGCATTCGGCTTGTCGAACAGCGCTTTTTTGGGATCGTCCGCAGGAACCAGAAAATAGGCGGGATCGCGCGAATGGTCCTTGACGCTTGCCGGAAGCGCGTAGGCAATTGGCCCTCTCCGCACGATTGTCATGGCGCGCCCCCTTCCTGGCGAACCGGGAAAATCGACGAATACCAGCCGCTCCCCGCGGACCCAAAAGAAGAATCCCTCGGCTTTTCCGAGATCGACAAGTGCGGCCGGGGAACATGTAGCCGTTGCCGACGCGGGCCGTTGCAGCCTCAGAAAACGCTTGGTCAAGTGGGCGGCTCCCTGTTTGGGTTTTTGGTAAGTCGCGGCGCGCGACTCTAGTACCCTTACAGGACATGTTACGCCGAACGGGCGCGCCCGGAAAGGGCCCAAGCCATTCGACCGCACCGTGGGATTCCCGTGGATGCGCCAATACGGTGCCGTGCTGTAATGATTGTTTCGTCGTGTCCATGGCGTTCACTTTCGCAGCGTTCATTTGTTCTCCAGCCCTTACTCTACTGACGCGCGCCTACGGATACACTCCTCGAACGCCACTGTCGGGGTCGTATGGCGCCGGCGCGAGTGGACGCGAATGTACGTCAATGTTTTCGCGTCGATGCAGGCATAACGCGTGGACAAGCTGGTTTTTTAATGTGGGAGCTAAAATCTATTTCAAAGATTTGTGAGATGAAATCGGAGCGCGTAATTGGAAGGCGGCGCTGAATCGCGTATGAGTCTGTGCGAAGGAAAAATGCCAAAGACCTAGCTGAGGAAACTCAAATCCAACGACTAACCCGAAAGCGTTTATACAGAATCGTAAACACCCTCATCGCTTACCTCGCTGGCATTTAGGATATTCGCGCTCACTAACAGCGGGTTGATCCACACTCGACGGCTAATGCGGCGGTGATCAGGAAGACACAACTATACCCGCCAGGCCGGGTTCAGGGCGATCCCGGGCGGGCACGCGACGACGTGCGCGTGGGGATCACTGCTGCCGAGCGCGGGCAAATGAATCGCCTCCGGGCCAACTGCCATTTGTACTTGGCCCGGCTTCGCGTGGAACTCGGAGAAGAGAACGCGGCCCGGGAGGCGTTGGACCGCGCCCGGCGGATGATCCAAAAAATAGGCTACCACTGGCAGAATCCGGAAGTGGCTAGACTGGATCAAGTGTCAGACGTTCTGAAAACGCGCTCGGTCCCATAGCCATTTTGGCACAGCGGTTACATATGATTTCACTGACTATCAATCCGAATCGACACATCCTGACTTACTAAGTCCTCGTAGGAGTCTCTTTTTCTTATAATCTGTACATTTCCGTTCTGCCTGATCATTACTGCAGCCGCGCGGCATTGTCCATTGTACTGTGACATTTGCTCCAAAGTGTATGCACCCGTGTCTAGGAACGCAATTAAATCACCTGGTTTCATCTGCTCGGGTAGCATCCGATAATCAGGTTGCCGATGCAGTTTTTCGCTATCGCAGAATTCATCTCCGCTATCACAAAGGGGGCCAGCCAGCTTGTAAGGTCGCAGATTAGTACTTGCAGGTTTGTTAGCAGAAACTGTGTGGAAATACCAATTGTAGTCAAAAGAGTCAATTAGGGTATTAAATCCAGCATCGAGCATAAGCCAAGTATCCCCTGTGTGAGGGCGCACTTTGAAATTTTGAACGGCTGATATCAATACCGCTGTGTCGGCAACAATATATCGGCCCGGCTCTATCACGACGCACAATTTAGTCAGAGATTTACGAAGTTCCCGGGTTTCAACATCCATGGAATCCCAGAATTCATCTTTTTCTAACAGGCCGACTGTTACCTTGGCTATATCTTCGGGGGACGCATTTGCGCTCAAGATACTATATACATCACCGAGTGTGTTTCCTGTTGTATGGCTATGGATTTCTTGTCTGAGATATTCCTGACCAAGTTTGATGTAGGGGACGGGCAGTCCCCCGCCTATATTAAGAAATGGCACTAGGAAGCCTGTCTCTTTGTACAGTTCTGCCACCTTGTTAAGCAGGACTTGAAAGCCTGACTTATATTTGGCCGTGATGTGCGTCTGTGACCCAATGTGCATATGCAGTCCTACTAAAGCAAGGTAATCGGGATGCGCCAAGACTTCGCGATAACATTCGGACAGCTCATTTTCCGAGATGCCAAACTTTGTCTCATGGGTTCCCGTCTGGAGACCTCCGTAAGAGCCCGTCTTAATCTCTGGAACCATGCGTAGAGTGATACGGGCTAGCATTCTTAAAGATCGTGCGACCTCGAGTATTCGTTGCAATTCGTAAGGCGAATCCACATTGATGCTAAAGATTTGATATTTTATGGCTTCGCAAATCTCTGCTTCTGTCTTAGCTACACCATTAAAAATAATCTGGTCAGGCCTGAATCCAATTTTGATAGCTTTGTAAAGCTCTCCTCCGCTATTGACTTCAATATTTAGACCAGCATCTCTCAGGATTTCAAGCACAGCAAGATTTGAGTTGGCCTTGCTTGCATAAAACACTTGAGTGGTTACGCTCTTATTCTGAAATGCTGCCCGAACTGCCTCGGCATTGTGGCGTATCCTACGCTCAGAAAACACAAATAGAGGAGTACCGTATCGCTCTCCCAAGGTCACGAGGTCCAATCCATCCATTTGAAGTAAATCATTATCATCACTGAGGTAATCGAAGATTTGCCATGTAGCCATAGTCGGCTCCTATAATTCATCCAATTTTTCTGTACTTTGATGTGGCCCCGTTTGATTGGACAGAATTTTGTGTTTGATAAGCGATGAACTGCGCTTGCGGAGAGTTTTCCACGGCGGCCGGCGGGCGATGTGAATCCGCTTGGTCAGACGCGGCCCGGACGATTCCTCAGCAGGCGCTCTTTTCCAGAAGGTGGCGCGAATTCACACAGCGGAACCCGCTCACGTCATCCGCGAGATTGAGGTCACGCTTCAGTCGCGCCGCGGACCTATGCCAGTAATGACGGTTAGTGGTGCTGGGTGTTTTACCCATGCGAGCAAGCTCGTAGTCATTACTGATGCAACTGGACCCAGGCCAAGAAAGAATCATTCTACAAGAAACACCTGTGAGGCTGTAAGATTAGGAGTATCTCTGGGTGAAGAGATAATAGAAAGCCAAGCCCAAGAGCAGATCCGATCGGGGCTGGCAAGTTTCCGGCGTCCACAGCTCCGCCTGCGGAAGTACTAGCGAGGAAATGACTCGCTGCATTGCGTCGATAGCCCCCGTTCCGAACTCCTTGCGCACATAAAAGAAGTGATTCGCAATGACCTCGATCACCAGCGCCAGGTGGTCGATAGTCTCAGGGAGACTCTGGTGCCCCGGGCCGTTGGTAGGGCTTTGCACATGTTCGAGATTGGGGTCCTGGCGCATCAGTAAATTGAATTCCTGCGTCATGGCTGTCTTGTTCTCTAGGGCATCCAAATCCGCCCCGAACCATATCAGCGCCATTAAGTCTACGAGCCGATGCCGAATCGGAATGATTGTCGGACCGCCTGGTTTGACACGAAAGCGTTTCAGTACGGTCGCCTTCACGATCTCCTTGGCTGCTTGGTGCTCCTCGAAACCATCCCACAGCCGGATCAGACGCGTGTTCGCCCGAAGCCCCGATTCGAAACTCTCGCCTAGGATCATGTCACCGGTGGTACCCGAAACTGGGGCAAACGCGCGGAGACGGACAGGGTCGTTAAAGCAGGGCTGTGGATCTCGCAGCAGCGGAAGGCTCAGAAGGAGGCTGACGATCCGGTCCTCGAGCCTTGTTCGCACATTCGCGATCCACGAAAGATTCTTGCGCGACATCAGCGCGCCGAGAATGAGGAGCCCACGAAGGAGCCTTATCCGTCCCCCCTCGTCGCCGGGTTCGTCCGATAGCTGCTCCTGAATCCACGATGGCTCCAGACGGATCCAGGGGACAGAAAGACCAGTTGGGCCGTTAAGAAGAAGGGCGGCGCCCGCGACTAACATCCCTGGCTCTGATGCGGCATGTGGCTCGACCCTGGCCACGATGCGTTCTATGAGAGACTCGATCTCTCCCGCGTGATCCCGCTTCGCCCGGTATGCCAGAGTAAGCTTCCTTCGGTCTACCTCGTCGTCGGGATTCTCGGTCTCCGCCGTGCAATAATCCAACCGCCGCAGAAATCGCTGCACGGCCGCCGAGGCGTTCGAATTATCGACTCGGTGCTGGCAGGGCGGGAGACCGAGGTAGGCAACCCGGTCACTCCGCCCTTGGACCACGCCTGCGAATCGGAACGGGATATGCTCCCGCATGCATGTGTCACATCCCTGTACCACGAAGAACGGGCTGAGATCGAAGAGAACCTCTGGGTTGCCACCGACGGTTTCGTCTGCGATCCGAGCCAAGTGGACCCGATCCCTCGACATAAAGCGATCGCTGTCGAGTTCCGCTTCCTCGATTCCCGTGCTCCCAATGGCCATCCCACAATTGTGCCGATAGACGTTCTCGTCGACGACCCGGGTGCGCTGAATCCAGAAAAGCGCTAGCCCTTTCATCGACGTCCGGATTGCCTCCAGTGTAGGTTCGATGGCTTCCACGAGCGCGTCGTTGGCCCGCCGCATTACGTAGGAGTCGACGGGTGCGTCGTCGTGCGCAATTCGGTTCCGGTAGAACACCACGAGGTCGAGCAGCGAGAGAACGTTAATGGGATGTTTGCCACCATAGTGAAAGCCCCGTTTCATCAGTTCGTAGAAACTTTCGTAGGAATCCTCTCGTCTGGAACTCGTTAGCGCATCGGGGTGGAGATCGAACAGGAACGAGAGGTCCCGCTCGCGATAAAGGGAGACAACCTGCCTTAGAACGGCTGCGTAATCCCCGTCCGCCGGAAGCTTCTCGAAGAGCCGCGTCCGAATGAGCGTGCTGGTCTTGTCGTCACAGAACCCCCGGTAACCGTAGTCCGCTGCTGCGAGGCATGTCATCATCTGGAGCAGGTTTTCATAGAAAGTCAGGGTTGCCTTCTGCATCTCGGTCACATTGTCTCGATCACGCGTCCGAACATGGCGAAGCCAGAATCCCAAGGGATACACGAAATCGCTTTCGAAAGTGTCGCGTGTCAGCATTGCCATTCCGGGTGCCCTGAAGATGGCCGTAGGTGGCTGTGTGGACCACAGGTAACACGATGGGCTTGAACTGCGCGTGATGATACCGTCATCGGTTTTCCGAGCATCTTCATAGAATCTGATCGGACGCTAAAGCAGACGCTCCGAAACTCGCGAGGGTGAAACGCGCGAACGCGGTGTACTGCACGTCGGGGACCCCGCTACCGAGGCTGCTGCTGGGTCAGACAATGTATGCTTCCTCCGCCTAGCAGCAACTCTCGCGACGGCACTCCCACGACTTCGCGTTCTGGCATTAGTTTCCGGAGCACATCCAGCGCAATCGCGTCGTTGGGATCACTGTAGACCGGCACGATCGCCCCTCCATTCGCCATATAAAAGTTTATGTAGGAACCCGGCAAGCGGGTCCCTTCCACCCGCGGACAGTTACCCTCCAGCACATCCACGCCCTCGTTTTCCTCCCGGGTAATGAATGTCGGCCCAGGCTGAGGTATCGGGTGCACCTCGAGCTTCCTTTCGCGCGCATCTCTCGCTTGATGAAGAATTTCTAGGCATTCCCTGGAAATGTCCCACTGCGGATCGCTCCGGTCGTTCGTCCAACTGAGTGCTACCACCCCTGGCCGAATGAAACAGCAAATGTTGTCCACATGTCCGTTAGTCTCATCATGGCAAACGCCCCGCTTCAGCCAGATGATGTGATCGACACCCAAGTAATCGGAAAGGAGGCCCTCCAACTCGCTCCGGGACAGGTCCGGATTTCGGTTAGCGTTGAGAAGGCATTCTTCTGTGGTCAGTAACGTTCCTTCGCCATCCACGTGAATCGAGCCTCCTTCTAAAACGAATGGCGCACGGTAACGTTCGACGCGCTCCAGTTCAGCGACCTTCATTGCGACTAGGTCATCAAGGTCCCAGGGGAAGTACACGCCATCCAAGAGTCCGCCCCAGGCATTGAACATCCAGTCCACCGCTCGGACCTCCCGACCGTTGGTGGCGAAGGTCGGTCCGCAGTCACGTATCCAGGCGTCATTGTATGAGAGTTCTACGATTCGAATGTGGGACGGTAGCATCGCCCTAGCGTTTCTAAACTGGTCCCGCTGAACACCCATCGTCACCGGCTCGAAGCGGCTGATCGCCTCCGCGACTGCGACGATTGCGCGCTGTGCCGGCTTTGCGCCCAACCGCCAGGTGTCAGGTCGTTCTGGCCAAAGCATCCAGCAACCGGCGTGCGGTTCGAACTCAGCCGGCATTCTGAATCCGTCAGCACGGGGCGTCGTTTTCAACACGCGCGGCACTAGCACCTCCGCCTATGCACTATTGACAGTGCCGGTGCGGTAAGGGCGGGCCAAGAGCCCACCCTTACCCGATTAGGCTTACTTACAACCACACAAATGATGTACGCAACATTGCGTCTTGGTTTCCATATTTGCCACAACTGAAGGCACTGTCCCGCCGGTAGTTGAAACTGTGGTGGCGGTGTGAACCATGATTCTACGCGGTCTTGCTGATTATTACAGCGTTGCGCGCGTCGGCTCCGATGCGTGCGAAATCGCGCGAAACGCATTGCGGGCGCGTCCTCGGCCAAAATCGGCTTACCAGGACGCGCCAGGAGCCACGCAAACGCTCCGGTCCATGTCTCACCGTTACCCATTTTGTGCGTTGTGCACGCAGCGTGCGCGTCCTCGATTTTATGCATGTCGCGCCCGATTGTTACGCGGCGGTTCGGATTGCCGCCGCGTGCGCGCCGCGCAACGCCGTTTGCAAGATCCACAGATGGCGGTAGCCCTGGATCCGCCGGAAACTCTTCTCGGCTTCCAGGAACCCGGCGGCACTCCAGCGCAGCACCATGTCGGCATCGCGCCAGCGGCTGACTTTCGCGGTGACCTCGCGCACGCGCCGATTCGGGCTCTCGACGATATTGGTGCTCGCCAAAGGCCGCATCAGCACAGGCGGCAGCCCCAGCGCGTTCACCGTGAAGCTCTCCTCCAGTCCCTCGAGCAGGCTCGCGGCGGCGTCCTTATGCTCGCGCTTGAGCCACGCGGCCTGCTGGCGCAGGTTGGCGATGCCTTCTTTCGCATCGAGCTGGTAGGCCGCGCGCGAGCAAGTATAACTCAGCGTCTTCGACACCTGGCTCGAACAGGCCGCGCTCAAACCGCTGGCGGCGCACGTCGAAGCCGAAATCCCGGCTGCGAAGACTGGGTGCGCTATCTCGCCCTTTGCGACAAGGATCGCGTGGCGATGGCAGTCGAAGGCTGTAGCTATGCTCACGTCTGTCCACGATTCCACATTGTATGAACCGCGCTTACTCCACGCGTGTACGAGCCAGACTCCAACCCGGATCGGAAGTTGTTGGAGGACTCAGTGGTAATTGAAAGGCAGCGCACCCAACGCGATCTCCGTCTTGCGTGAAGCGGGTGCCTCGAGTACGGAGCGTAACGTAGCGATTGCACTCGTAGCTCCTGGGAGGCGCCGTTCTACTGAATCAAGCAGGTTCATACCGCGCGCTGCCATCAACCGGGAATCAGAGAGAATGCATGCACCAACGGCGGCGATCATCGCAGCCATAAGTTGCAGCGTCGCACCGTGAAGCTCGCTTCCCGCGCACGCGATGGCCTCGTCGAAGCAAGCTCGGGCGCGCTCGTCCGATGAGTTTTCGCATCCGAGCAGCAGACCGCGGTAAAGGCCGATGAGCGGCCAAGGGTGGCTCGCGCCACTGCCCCAGTTATCGATCTCGGCGAGGTAGCGTTGCCTCGCTTCGCCCACAACAGCATCGTAGGGCCGGTAATGGATGCAGCGAAGCAGCAAGTAATGCCGGTAGGGTCGATCGTTACCGCGCGAGCATTCCATCGCCGCAAGTGGCAGCGGACCGATCGCCACCTCGACAAGGGAAATAGCATCAGCAGAGCGAGCATCCAAGGCGTTAATCGCCCGGTAGGTCGATGTTTGGGCAACCTCTCCACTGCGCTTCTCCTCTGGGATGTCTGCCTGCTGGAGCAGCGTGAGGGCGTCGCGAAAGCAACGCTCCGCGTTGTCTGGTTCGCCCTGCATTGCAAAATATTGGCCAAGAGCGCTTTGTGCCGCTCCCCGTTCGAGCCGTGCGAGATGCGAAAACCACGGTTCTTGAACCAGCCGTTGCACGAGCCTCTGCGATTCGGAAAAACGAAACGCATCCGCGGCGGCAACCGCGAGATGAAGATCCCCGTGGACGACGAGATGCAGGTCGTCCTTCGCCACGGCGTCGCGCAATCCCGCGTATTGCTCGGCAGCAATTGAAGCGCGCTCCGGGTTTCCGTGATGGTTGGCGTCCTGCAATTCGATCGCAGCCCACAGGAGCCGCGTACGTGGGCTCGCTTGCAATGGAAGGTCCGGTATTACCTCCCGGACTCCGGCGGTTTGCGGTCGCAGCATGCGCAGGTCGCGATCCTTGGCCATATAGCGGCGGTCGAGCGTTTCCAGAAGCTGCAGTCGGTCGCGGGTATTGTTTTGCAGGAGTTCGCGATAATGATCGAGCACACGCTGCCGAAGCACGCTCTTTCCTGCGAGCGCACAGAAGTCCAGCAGTTCGTCCAACAGGAAATCATGCTCCCGGTCAAGCAAAGGCAAGTGGCGGACGAGGTCGAGCGATAGTGGAATATAGCCTGGCAGCTGCATGATTGGCGCGAGCAGCGTGGCATTGCGAGGGTTCTTGTCGTCATTGCTCGCATAGGCGAGGATATCCGCATAGCCCAGATAGCTTTGATCGTCCTTACCAATCCAGCCTGCGTCAACAAGCTTCCACCGCGCGAAACGCCGCGCTGACATGTCCGAAAGCGCGGCAAGGTAACCCTCGAACAGGGATTTCGCCGAGTCGCCGCGCTTGTGACCGCTAATTTCCTCCATGAAAATGCGAAGCGTCGCCCGCGGACCCTTGCATGGAAGCAGCCAGCCAAGCAACACATGGAGCGCGGCACGAAGCAGCTCGTCGTAGCGCTGCGCCGCGTTCGCCGCCAATGCAGCGCCGGGTACGTCCATTCGGATCGGCATGCAGAATGGGAATGCGTGTTTGCAGCTGATAAGGTTCATCAGCGCCTGATGGGCGGCGTTCATCTTTCCGTCTTGGCACAGATGGGTTTGCACAACAGGAAGTGCCTTTAGATCGACGCCTTTGCCCAACCATACGATGCCGGCGATCGTTCCTTTTTGGGGATCCTTCTTGAACCAAGTTTCATCGATGTAGACGACAAACTCGGTATTCTTGGCGCCCCAGTCCGACACAGAGGGCACGGAACGCATTCGCGCGGACAACTCTTTGGCCTTGTCTTTGAGGTTCCTGATCGACGGCCCATTTACCGCGCGCTTAGGACGATGGGGCGCCGCGGAGGAAGTTGGTAAAGGAATCTCCGGAGAACGCCTCATGGAGGCGGAGGTATCGGGTTTAGCCGTCAAGACGGTCGGCTGGCACCTCCGTCGGTAATCGTGCTCTGCAGCCTCGGCAAGCTTGGCCAGCATGCCGATGCCTACGGGGTTGCCCGCAAGCAGCGAGATGAGCTGCCCCGCGCTCTCAGCCGCCTCGTAAGAGCTGAGCTTTGGCAACCTCAAGAGCAAATCTCCTGCCGCCCGAATCTGCCCCAGTTCATCGTCGGTCGGCGCCCAGCCCCGGTAGGCAGTGTAATCCATACCTATCCGCTTCAGGAGCTTGCGACAGGGCACTGGAAACTCCGCCCCGCTTTTTTGCAGCTTGGCGTTCAGCGCCTCGCTCAGGCAGTTGAACGCAAGCGTCGCGTGGCGGCCGATCTCGGCTGAGGATGGGCCATCCGGTTGTTCTTGATCGCTCATAGTCCTCGCGATGCTACGCCCCCAAACCGCACCTCAAAATTTACCTCGCCGAATGCAGAAAAGTGAAGAGTGGACGCTTTGCATTAATCGTTGCAGTGTCGGAGTTTATTGGGTATTCCAGGCTCGCCGCAAGTTGTTATAGGAGAACAAGATCGAACTTGGTTGCGTTGCATGGCTGGTGCGGAGCGGGATCGCATTACCCTTTATTGCATACATTCACCGGCAGATGCGGTTTGGACTGGCGTTTATCCTCAACCGGGTCGCCATTCTACCGAGGCCGGTCAAGCGCAGGCAACTCGAGGAGCGATATCTCGACGCACAGAACCACGTAACCCTTAAACCAGCAGGTCGGGATCCGGTGTCGTCGGCGCTGTCTGAGGTCGAGCGCTGCCAGGCTCGCAGGCTCCGTGGCTAAGGGGTTTGGCCGCGCACTCAGCAACGCCCCGCTCGCCCGGTTAAAAATCCTGTGCCTCTCCGCGTTTTCCCTTTGTTAGCCCGATTTGAGCACGACGGTCGGCGCAGGCCTGGGCCTAGGTTTCCACCCTTTGCGCCGCAGGTCAGCGGTTGCTGCCCGCCCGATCGTTGCACGGGTCCGCTTTGATTTGAGGAGAAACCGGTATGTATGCTCTTACACGCAAACTGTCCACGCTGGCAGCAGGGCTGATTTTCTTGCTTTGTGCTGCTACCCCGCTTGAGGCGGCCTCGGTCGCACGCACGGTCGGCAAGGCGGCCATGCGCTCCGCAATGGCGCGCCAGAGTGGGACGGCAGCGCAGCGTGTCATCGTGCCGAGTGCTCGAAATACAGGGAAACCGGTGGACGTTCTGGTCAGCCGCAAACGCTATCCAGCGGCGGCCGCGCACATCGACCACGCGCAGAAGAATGGTCAGCCGACGATCCTGACGCTCGACCGCAAGAATGCTTCAAACCAGCGCCGCGAGTCGCTTCGAACCGTCGGGGGTAACGGCCACAGGCCGGGCGCCAAGTATGACCGAGACGAATACCCCCCCGCGATAACGCGTGAGGGCGGATCGGGCTCGGATGTGCGCTTCATCCGCGAACACGATAACCGCGGAGCAGGCAAGAGCTTCGCGAATCAGGTACGGGATCACCCGGATGGAACCCGCGTCCGCGTCATCGTCGCTGATTGAAATCACGCGGTCAATGTTTTTTTTACACCGAATTCGCAAGTTGCGGAGAAGCGATTATGAAAAAGGGGCAGACATGAATGCGAATGAAGACACGATCACCGTGACCGACAAATCTGGCCATGGCGGCAATTGCATCACATCCAGACTGCTGGCGGGGCGTTTCGCACTTGGGGCAGTTCTGATGGCTGCCCTGACCGGCTGCGCCAGCCGCCAGGCTACCCCGGACGAGTACGGTACCTTCGACTCGATCATGCCGGCAGCGTTGGAGGCCGTAGCTGGTGCGGTTAACGGGCTTACGACGCGCAATCGCGGTGCGGGCGTGGCGACGGTAGCAGGGGCCTACGGCATCGAACAGCAGAACTGCCTGTGTAATCAGGCGCAGTACCGCCCGGAGCATTCGCAACGCCATATGGGGGGCGGCGCAGTGTTAGCGCGGCCAGGAACGCCAATGCCAGGAGTACGAACAAGCGCGCCACGAATCGGCGCACGGCCACCGATGCGTCACCGGCACGATGGAAGGTTTCGGTGAACGCACTTATTGTTGCCGCAAATGCACCCCTTTCGATTACGGCCAGCGTTACTAACCAGGCCGGCGAATGTCGAATCGCTTCTACAACTCAGGCCTATTGATTAAATCAAGACACGTGACACAAGCAACTACTCTGCTGGCCGAGCGTGGGCATCTGCGGTTGGTGCCCGGCGCAAACGCGCCGCGGCATCCTGCGACCGCGCCGGACCTGGCTCGTCCCGTTCTGGACCTTGTCAGCTTTCAATCCGGTAAGGACTATGTTCGCCTCGATGGCCTGACCGGAGTGTTCACGTCACTGGGCTCGACAGAGCGGATCGAGTTCGTTCACCACCTGTCCTCCCAACATGGCAGGCCCGTGGCTTACAAACTCGATTTGCGCATCGCCGCTGACGACGCGCGACGGGCTGAGATGTCTGTCAGGCTTCGCACTGCGTTAGCCAGCGCCTACCCGGCCTATTGTTTTGCGGCGCAGGATTCTTGCGCAGATGAAAATGGGGACGTTGATGCGCCGATCGCCGAAGCAATACAGTTAACGCACCGGGTCATTATCACACCTGCGGGGGTATTAGTGTGTGCGAAGCCAGCGCCCGCACACCTGCAGACTTATAGCGCGTCGACGACTCGCTTGCCCTGGTTACAGACAGAGGCAGAGGCGGTTTCTTTTTCTCTGCCATTTCCTGGCGATTTTCCGTCCTGGCCCCTCACGGAACCGCTCGCCGAGTTACCGGGCATGCCGGCGCGCGTGGAAATTCGCATGAGCATCCAAGGTTTCGCATTGAGCGAAGCCGATCAAGAGAGCATCGACCTGTTAATCCATCGGATCGAGGGTGGCAGTCTGTCTGTCTACCATCCGCACTCACCGGTCACCGCTTATAGCACTTCAGCCGATCTCCAGGAGTCTGTTGCTGGACACCTCCGTCAGTGGCTGCGCCATCCGCATGGAGGTTATGCGGTGGCGTGTGTGGTGCGAAGCACCGAAGCACTGTGTGACACCACCACTTCCCGAATTGCCGCGGACGTGTTTGGCAGACACCCAACCCAGATCGATCGGAAACACGAAAGTGGCGAGTATCGCCATGCATCATCACTTTTTGCCCATGCTTGCCGCCCCAGTCAGGGAATCCCCGCATTGATGCCAGGAGTCGGCGTGTTACCCGCACTTGGGATCGCGCAGCATTACGCCCCGCCAATGGTCACGCCGCCGCAAACAGGGGCTTACCTGGGCGTGAGCGTAAGTGGGTACAGGTCCACACCGGTCGCGCTGCCGTTTGAAAGCCGTTCCCGCCACACGATGCTGGTGGGAGCTTCAGGTACCGGCAAGAGCAGCCTGCTGCTGCAGATGATTACGCAAGATCTCCATGATCCTCAACGTCGCGCTGGGGTGGCATTGCTAGATGCACACGGTGATCTCACGGAAAGAGTTTTTGCCATGATCCCACCGGAGCGGGCGGACGACGTCATAGTGGTGGATGTTATGGACACCACGAGCACCGTGTGCATCAACCCCATGGAAGGCATGCGTGACAATCCATTGCATGCTCAATTCGTCGTTGGCGAAATCATGAGCCTAGTGGAAATGCTGTTCGAGACGACGGACTCAACTGGCCCGATGACGCGCAGCAATCTACGCAACCTGTTGCTGCTTGCTGCCTGGACACCCGCGAGACACGGCACATTTCTAGATGCCATGAGGATTCTTGAGGACGGGGATTTCAGGGACTATCTGCTCAGCAAATGCAAGGATAGATCGGTCGTCGATTATTGGGAACATTTCAAGAAGACGGATGGATCCGACCATGGCTTTGCGGCATGGGTGCCGTACCTGATGGCCCGCCTGGTGCCGTTCACGAGCAATCCCATCATGAAACGCTTGATCTGCCGGCCAGACTCCAGCTTCGATCTGGCACAGGCGATGAACGAAAAGAAGATCATCCTGTTGAAGCTGTCGAAAGGGGTGCTGCAGGATATCGAGTGTCGGGTTCTCGGGGCCTTGCTGTTGATGAAGTTCTTCGCGGCTGCTTTGAGCCGCGCGCGGCAGCCCGAGCATGCGCGTGTGCCTTTCCATCTGTACATCGATGAGGCGCAAGCGTTTGCGACGGACTCGTTCCCTCGGCTGCTCTCCGAGGCGCGCAAATACAACTTGTGCATCACGACCGCCAATCAGAACATCGGCCAGTTACGCGGCACTGGGGCGAGCACCAACATCGCCGAGTCGCTGATGGCAAATACGGCGACGAAGTTTTTCTTCCGGCTTGGGCCGGCAGACTTGGAAGCGATGCGGCCCTATTACAAATCGCAGTTTGACGAGGGCCACATGGCCAACTTGCCTGATTTCCATGCCGTGGCCTGCCTCGCCAAGGACAATCGCCCCATCCCGCCATTTGTCCTGCGGGTGCAAGCACCGACAGTTAGCGCAGCCGATACCGAGGCCGTGGCACAGATCGTTAACGGTTCGCGTCAAAAATATGGAACGCCCCACGATCAAGCCAATCGGCAACTGGCCAAGCTGTACGACCTGAGTATCGAAACCTTGAGCAGCAAGCCTGAGCAAGCGCTGGGCGAAAAGACCAATCCTGTTTATCACGAACCGGAAGCACCTTCTGAGAAAGCGGTCGCCGCTTCAAGCCAAGCGTCGCTTAACCTTTTTCGACACGTGAACGAATGATTCTTCGATGGAAAAGTTGAATACTACCTGCGAGGGAGACCAACCATGAGAAAGTACAACTGTACAACGTCAGGCCGTTCTACGACTTATTTCGTTGTGGTAGTCGCCGACGATGAGCAACATGCAACGGAAATGGCCCAAGTAAGGGCCAGGCAAAAGTGGGGCTCTGGAATTGCGGGCCAGAGGTGGAACGTGGAGTATGTTGATTCCGGATATTCGTCGCCGGCGCGAATCTTGGATTTCGGCACTATATGAAAATCAAAGTAGGGTTATTGGATCAGCCTGCGACGCCGCGCAGGCTCGAAATAGACGGCATCGTGAGGTGCCGACTAGAATAGATCCACGATCTCGCTGATCGTGTCAAGCGTCGGGACAGAGTCGGCCTCGGCTTTTCGGACACAGGCATACGCGGATGAACTGCTCTATGATCGAATGGCGCTTCGGTCGTCGTCACGAATCCCCAATTACAGCTCCCGCGTTATCAGGTGCTTCACTATTAGGGTCCGGCATAGGTGCCTGCCGTCTCGAGAAACATGGCCTTCACGATCTTGAAGCGTGAGATGTCGACGGTTGCGCCCCGGGGCAGGAGCAGCGAGGCGGCGCGCACCCGTCATCTTCTGAGGCATGGTTTTTCTCCGAGGTGAGTGTGGTATCCGCGACAGCAGATTTTACGCGGAACCCGGCAGCGACGCGAATGCCCACATCTTCAAGCGGTGGCTCCGTTTAGCGCGCCGAACGACGGAGGCGATCACCCTCGACGGCGCGATGAATCCGCGCCCTACGGCGATGGCGGTGGATGTAGATACTCTGTTCGGTGTC